>Ga0302189_10000144_pt1 | contig 56779 bp, 42 predicted proteins | sample II_Bog_E2_2_FD_194551 | JGI IMG/M metagenome (GOLD analysis project Ga0302189, IMG submission 194551) | Peat permafrost microbial communities from Stordalen Mire near Abisko, Sweden - II_Bog_E2_2 | ecosystem: Environmental > Terrestrial > Soil > Wetlands > Peat | place: Sweden: Abisko...
ATCCAGGTGGGCGACGGCACAGCGGAGAATATCGTGATCGGCGCCAAGCCGGCCTCGCCAGCGGCCAATACCTTTTATACCGGGAGCGGCGTCAATACGCTCTCCGGGTTGGCCGGCGCAATCACTTCGGCGGGTATCGGAGTCTCGGCCAGCGTGACGACAGCCTCGAATGGAGTGACGACCTTGGCATTGACCTCGGGGACGGTGGGAAGCGCCGGGTCTTTGACGGTGACCTCCGGCATCTTTGCCTCCGGCTTTGGGGTTACGGCCAGCGTGGTGACCGCGAACGGCCAGTCCACGCTATCGCTCGCCTCGCAAACGGAAGGGTCGTCCGGGGGCGCGCTGACGGTAACTTCCGCAATTGTCGCCACCAGCGATACACCGCTGAGCTTCACTACGACGGCAGCAACCGGCTCGGCGTATGCCAGCGGGAGCTCAACCGAGGTGGCCGGCGAGGGCGATGTGCTTTCCGGGTTGATCTCCATTCAAGTGGGCAGCGGCTCGACGATGACCGTTACGGTTCCGTCTTCTCCCAACAATACCCTCAGCGGCCTCGCCCGAATGATCAACGAGGTTCCCATGGGAGTGACGGCTTCAGTGGTCGAGAATCTGGACGGATCCTACAGCTTGTCGTTGGCGTCGCAAATCCCCGGCAGCTCCGGCAATCTGACGGTGAGCTCAAACATTCTCGATAGCACCGATACCAGCAGTACAACTCTCAGCTACGCCAACTCGTCGGACGTCAATAGCCTGACCACGCTGGGCATCAGCGTGAACAACGACGGCTCGCTCACCTTCGACGCCGCGAGCCTGGATTCAGTGCTGAATACGGATTTCAGCGGGGTTACGGGCTTCTTCCAGAACGCCGACAGTTGGGGCCAGAGCTTCAACACGCTGCTGACGAATGCTGGAACAAGCTCTTCGACCGGCATTCTTAAGCTATCGGCGCGCTCCAACAGCAACATCGAATCCACTCTGAATGCGAACATCTCCAAGGAAGAGGCCCTGATCTCGGCACAGCAGGTCAGCTTGACTGCGGAACTGAACAGCGCCAACGAAATCATGCAGGAGCTGCCCTCACAGTTGCAGGGAGTCAACGAGCTCTACTCGGCGATCACCGGCTATAACCAGAATCTGAACGGCTAAGGAGTTCGATCCCCATGGGAAGTTATCAGGAACATGCATTGGACAGCGCTTCAGCGGTCGATCTGGTTGTGGCGCTCTACGATGGAATACTGCGCTTTCTTTATGCGGCATCGGAGGCCGCGGAGCGGGGCGACGAGGCTGCCCGACGGACCGCCGTAAAGCGGGCGCTGGACATCATCATCCACCTCCAGGCACGGCTGCGCATGGACGTGGGCGGACGGCCCGCACAGGTGCTCAGCGAGTTTTACGCATCGATCTTCGCGCAGATCCTGCAGGCTTCCCAGTCCGCATCGCCGCAGAAGTTCGAGCACGCGATCGACTGTGTCAAGAATGTGCGCGACGCCTGGCGACAGGTGGCCAGAGATCCGGAAGTCAATCCAGCCCCGATTCAGGTGGCCGCGACGACCTCCAGACGCAGGCAAGGCGGCTTCGATAGCGCCGATTTTGGTGAGGATGCCGCCATCGGTTCAAGATGGAATGCCTGAATTGCAGGGAACAGGGACTAGGGACTAGAAAGATCATTCTGCGAGTGGAGATCTCCGATGATCGAACGTTGTTGCTACGCATCTTTGCGGCTGTTTCTTTTCCCCAATCCCTAATCCCTAATCCCTATTCCCTAATCCCTATTCCCTAATCCCTATTCCCTATTCCCTGTTCCCTGCTTCATTCATCCGGCGACGGTCAGCTCCTCTTCCAGTTGCTGCTTCCGGTAGAGGCCGGCGTAGTAGCCATCCAGGGCGAGCAGTTCGTCGTGCCGGCCCAACTCGACGACCTTGCCGTGGACGAGCACTGCGATCTGGTCGGCATTGCGCACGGTTGAGACGCGGTGGGAGATCAGGATGGTGGTCGAGGCTGCCGCGTATCTTCGCAGCCCGCCCAGGATGCGCTCTTCCGTGTAAGTGTCCACGCTGGCCAGCGCATCGTCGAGGATGAGGATGGACGGCCGGCGCAGCAGGGCCCGGGCGATGGCCGAGCGTTGTTTCTGCCCGCCGGAGAGCGTGACACCGCGCTCGCCCACCATGGTTTCAAAGCCCTGCGGAAACTCTTCAAACTCCTTGCGAATGTGCGCCGCTTCGGCCGCCTCAATCATCTGCTCGGGAGTGGCATCGGGCGCGCCAAAGGTGAGGTTTTCGCGGATCGTGGAGCTAAAGAGAAAGGTCTCCTGGGGAACCATGCCGATGTTGCGCCGCAGCACCGCCAGCGGATAGTCGCGCACCGGCCGGCCGTCGATCCGGAGCGAACCCGCGGGCGCTTCATACAACCTAGAGATTAAATTGACCAGCGTGGTCTTGCCCGAGCCGGTCGGTCCGACGATGGCCAGGCTTGAACCAGCGGGAACATGCAATGAGATGCCGCGCAGTACCTGAGTCCCGTTATAGCTGAAGTTCAGATCTTGGAATTCGATCTCGCCGCCAAGCACGGCGTCGGCTTGAATCGCCGGGTCGGCGGCGCTGTCGTCGATGGCAGGCTTGGCTTTGAGCAGTTCGTCAATCCGTTTCACTGAAGCGGTGCCGCGCTCAAAGAGGTTCACCACCCAGCCCACCGCGATGATGGGCCAGATCAGCATCACCATGTAGGTGTTGAAGGCCACAAACTGGCCCACACTGATGCGATGGGCGATCACCAGGTGGCCGCCGGCCAGCAGAGTGATGATCATCGAGATGCCGAGGATGAATTCGAGCGTCGGCCACAGCATGCCCATCAGCTGAACCAGCTTGAGGGAGCGGGCGATGTACTGGCGGTTGAGCCGCTCGAAGAGGCCGATCTGCGACTCCTCGCGGGCAAAGGCGCGGACCAGCCGGGCGCCGGAGTAGTTCTCCTGGGCCTGCGAACTGATCTCGGAAAAGCTGGCCTGGATGCGCTCGAAGCGATCGTGAATCCTGCTGCCGAAGTATTGCACCAGTATGCTGGCCAGCGGCATGGGCGCCCAGGCCACCAGCGTGAGCCACGGGCTGATGCGCAAGAGGAAGAACAATGCGCCGACCGTGAAGAAGATGGTATTGGCGCTGTACATCAGCGCGGGACCGAGCAGCATGCGTACGGCATTCAGGTCGTTGGTCAGCCGGGCCATGATGTCGCCCGTGCGATAGCGCTGATAGAAGCCCGAGTCCTGCAGTTCGAGGGTGCGGAAGAGGTCGTTGCGCAGGTCGAATTCTATCTCCCGCGAGATGCCGATGAGAATCCAGCGCTGAGCATAAAGAAAGACGCCTTTGATCATCGCAATGACCACCAGCAGGCCGGCGAAGACCAGAATCTTGGTGCGAATGTCTCCGTGGCTCAAGTCATCGACTGCACGTTGCAATACCTTGGGAAGCGTGTCCGACTTGCCGCCGATGCCATCGATTGCCCACTGGATGACCTGGGGAAAGAGCACCCAGATTCCGTTGGTGCAGACGCAGGAAAGTGTGCCCCAGAGGTATCCCCAGCGGTAGTGGCGCATGTAACCGTAGAGAGGGGCGAGATCGCGAAACATGGTTCTATTGTACGGGGACGAGCGGGTTGGGCATTGCACCCGCCGTGCTCTTTCTGCCCGTGCCTCGGTCCTTTCCCCAGGTCTTGTAGAGGCCGAGATACCCATAATTCTCCGTCTGTCCGGCGATCGAGTGCCCGTACGCAAAGAGCAATTGCAGGCCGGGAGACTTGAAATGGTAATATCCTCCGGCGTCGATCATCGTCGAAGCCTGCGTCTGCGCCGCGGCGAACCCCTCGCGCGCATGCGAAAAAAGCTCGGCTGAGAGCTCGAGCTTTTCATTGATCTCCCGCTTCACAAGAAAACCGCCGTAGAGAAAGTTGTCATACCCGGTCTGCGGAACGACCGTGTAACCCATGCCCCCGCAGAGGCTCCAGGGGCCAAATTCCTTTTCGACCCAGATGGGCAGCTTGTACCAGACACGGCCCACGCCCAGACCTTTCGTCGAATTGCCCGTCGGAATCTCAAACATGGTAAACGAGCCGATCTGCGGACGGCGCTTGGTTTGCTTGATGAATCCGTACTTCACGCCCAATTCCATGTCGGTCAGCCCGAAGGCGCTCGTGCCTGTTCCGCCCGGAGCATAGACAGGATTGTTCGATGGCAGCACGGCTCCGAAGGGAAGAATCGCATGAAGCTGGACGTTGGGAACGGCTCCCCAGTTGAACTCGAAGGCCGGGCCCGTGGGGTCAGTCTCCGCCGGAGTGCCGTCCACCGTGCCGAAGACGTAGAACTCGTAGTGCCCGAGATCGACCGGGGTTGGGTCGTCAGTTTGGAATGGAGGTCCCGCCTGCGCACGCAACGCGGGACCGGCCAGCATGAGAACAAGGAAGAGCGAGGGGAAGATTCTCGTCATAGGCATTACGTTGGGTCAGATTAGCACAATACACGCCGACGAAAGGCTACTTGGGCTCGATGACTATGAGACCCTTTATCACTGAAAAGTGCGGCACATTGAAGGTGGCCACGGCGCTGCCGCGCTCGATGGCCGTGGCTGCGACGATCAAATCGTGGTAGCCGATCATCTTTCCGCTCGACTCGAGGCTTGCCCACAGGCGGGCGTGTATTCGCGCCGTCAGGTCGGTATAAGGGATGACTGGAAACGTTGCCAGAACCGTTTCAATATAGGTCTGCCGCCTGGCTTTGTGTCCGCCGGAAGCCCTTTCCAATCCATGCCAAAGCTCAGCTACGGTAACGGCGGCAAGCTCGAACCGTCCGCGTTGTTACGCAACCAGCCAGCTTTCGAGATCGAAGACCCCTCGCTCGTCCGCGATGAGCACATCCGCATCGAGCATTATCGCCATTTATCTACCGGCTGAAGCAGAATCTCGCGTGCCTTCTTGAGATCATGGCGCCATTCGGCAAATTCTTCGTCGGTCAGGCGGATTTTGGCGAGCGCCGCCGCTAAGGCGCGTCCGGTATTGTCCTTCTTGCGTTCCGGCACAATCCTGGCGACTGGCACACCATTCTTATGCAGCAGGAAAGTCGTGCCCTGGTAACGGGCGCGATTGATGCAATCGGCGAAGTTGCGCGCCGCCTCGGTGACGGAGATGGACTGCTCTCTCATGGAATCAGATTATCAGATTTTACGTATTCGAGCCACAGGCCGGCTTATGTCGGCGTCTTCAGCAGCAGATAGCCGCCTACCAGCCCAAAGAGCACATCTGCCGACCAGGCAGCCAGCGCGGCAGGCAGGTAGTTTACGTTGCCCATTGCACCGAAGAGGCCATCGACAACCCAATAGGTAAGCGCCACGGCGATGGCCACGGCGATGCCGGTGAGCGAGTCGCGGCGGCCCATCATGAGCGCGAAGGGGATGGCCAGCACCGCCATCAGAACGGCCGCGAGCGGATCTGCGAGCTTGTGCCAAAGCTCGACACGCAGCCGCACGGTGTCGAAGCCGCTCTGGCTCAGATCTCTGATGTAGCTGTCGAGCTGGCCGAAGTTCATCTCCTGCGCCTGCCAGCTTTCTTTCTTGAAGTAGCCGGGGCCTTCGTGAATCTCGGCAAAGCTGGTCTTCAGGAATGGGCGATACTCCGTGATGTTGGCGCCCGCGATGTCGCGCTGCCACCCGTTCAGGAAGACCCAAGTTCCGGCATCGGCATCCCAGACGGCGCGGGCGGCGAAGATGCGCCGCGAGAGGGCAAAGGTGGAGGGATCGAATTCGAAGAGTGAGAGGTTGGCGAACTCGTTTCGTTCCGGATCGAAGAACTTGTAATAGAAGATGCGGCCGGGCTCACCGCGACGCGGCTCTCCGAAGATCCAATTCTGCTCGGGGTGCAGAACGGTCTGCGGCGGGCGGCCCTTGATGATGTTGTGCAGGGCCTCCTGCCTTCGGTTGGCCTGCGGCAGATAGAACTCGGCGAAGAGAAAGAGGCCGATGGCCAGCAGAGCGGAGATGGAGACGATGGGGATCACCAGGCGGTAGAGGCTGATGCCGGTGGCCTTCATGGCCACGATCTCCGAGTTGCGGTTGAGCACGCCAAAGGTGACCAGCACGGCGATCAGCACGGCCAGCGGTGTGATCTGGTAGAGCATGCTGGGCGTCAGGTTGACCAGATACTCGCCGATCATTGAGAGCGTGATGTGGTTGCGCAGAATGTCCCCGATCAGCTCAAAGAAGGTGAAGACCAGCAGGAGCATGACAAAGCCGGCCAGCACCAGCAGGAAGGTGCCGAGGAACTCGCGCACCACATACTCGTCAAGGATGCGGGGAAAGACATTGCGTGCTTTCTTGCGCCGGGGACGCGGCTGAAGTCTGGTCAACAGGGCTCCGAGCGGACCGCCCGCGATTCTTGCCGGAACGGAGGCCTCGGCTTTTTGCAAGCGCGAGCTCCAGGCGGTCACCGCATTCAGAACGCGGCCGCCGGAGGCCATCTGCCAAAGCAGGAAGAGGCCTCCAGCGGCAAAGAGCAGGTTGGCCGACCAAACCGCTAAGAAGGCAGAGATCCAGTTCTGTTTGCCCAGGGCAATGCCGGTCGAGGAAAGCAGGTAATAGATGAAGACCAGCACGATGGTGAAGATCCAGGCGAAGCTCTTGCCGCCGCGCCGCGAAGTGACGCCCAGGGGAACGCCCACCAGCATCAGCACCAGGCAGGCGGCCGGATAGGCGAAGCGCTTGTGGATCTCGATCATGAAACGCTTGCCGTCCGGGCCGTTGCTGCGTTGCCGCAGTTCGCTCATCGGCATGGCATAGATGTTGGTGTCGAGACGCCCCAGATGCGCTTCGTTCTGTTGGCTGGAGGTCAATGGTTTATCGGTAAAGTCAAAGGTGGTGATGTTGTACTGTTGCGGCTGGTTGAATATCGTTTCGTGGTGTGATCCGTCGCGCAGGCGCATAAGCAACTCCTGGCCAGAGTCGTGACTGCTATCGATGGCGACGGTTGCCGACGTGGCGGTGGTGATCTGCGGATTGGTCGAATCGCTTGTGTCTGCGATGAAGACCTGACGCCAGTGCGCTGCGCCGGTTCCCGAGCGAACGTCTTGCACGTACAGGACTAAATTGTGAAAATCCTCGTTGAAGACGCGCGGCTCAATCTCATAAGAGGCCTGCATGGCAAGGGCCTTGTCCATTGCCAGGATGGCCTGATTGGCGCGCGGCGCAAGCACCAGAGAATTGGCCAGCCCCAGCAGCGTGCCTCCGACGGCCACGATAGCGGCAACGCGCATAAAGTAGCCGATGCCGAGCCCCGAGGCTCGCATCGCAATGACCTCACTGTCGGCAGCCAGACGGCTATAGCCGAGAAGCACGCCAACCAGCACGGCCATGGGTATGGTGAAATTGAAAAAGTTGGGCAGCGTGAAGAGAACTACCTCGACCACGCTGGTGAAGGTAGAGCTGTTGTGGACCACCATCTCCAGGATGCGAGGCAACTCCTTCATGAAGAGAATGAAGGTGAAGATCACGCATCCGATGAGGCCGTGAGAGAGGATTTCGCCGAGAATGTAACGGGACAGGATGCGCACAAGCAGGCTCTAGGGTAAGTCTATCGCGCCGGGGTGCAGGAGAAGAAAACGCACCTGCCCCAGCTTCGGCGCGCCATCATTCCTGCGAGCGTATAGCGAGCGTCTGCCGCACCGCAGGTGCCCAGCCTCGCAGGCGCAGGCTGTTGGCCAGCACGCTTACGGAGCTGAGTGCCATGGCGGCGGCGGCCACCCAGGGGCTGAGTAGAATGTGAAAGCTTGGGTAAAGCGCGCCCGCCGCCAGCGGAATCCCTAGCAAGTTGTAGCCCGCTGCCCAAATCAGGTTCTGGCGCATCACGCGCAGAGTCGAGCGGGCCAGTTCAAGCGCCGCGGGAATGGCCGAAGGAAGCGCGCGCAGGAGCAGCACATCGCCGGCCTCCTGAGCCAGGTCGGCGCCCGTGCCCATGGCGATGCCGGCGTCGGCCTGGGCCAGGGCCGCAGCATCGTTGATGCCGTCTCCCACCATGGCCACGCGCAGGCCACTCTTTTGCAGTGCGCGAATGCGGGCCAGCTTGCCGGCTGGGTCGAGGCTCGCTTCAATCTCAGTAATTCCCGCTTGTTGAGCGATGGGCGCTGCCGCTGCCGCCGAATCGCCCGTCAGCATCAGCACCCTGTGACCGGTGGACTGTAGCGCGGCCACGGCCCCGGCGGCATCCGGGCGGAGTGCGTCCCGAGCGTCGAAGTAGCCGGCCGGCGTCTTGTCCAGAGCCATCCAAAGCCGTGTAACACCCGCTTCCGGCGGCGCGATCCCCGTCGGCAATACGATGAAAAACTCCTTGAAAAGCGCTTCATTTCCCAGCAGGCACTCGCGGCCTTCGACTTTGGCCGTCAAGCCGCGGCCTGGCAGAACCTGCACCTCTTCCGCAGGCTTCCAAACCAGATTGCGCGCCTTCGCAGCATCGATCACGGCATGAGCCAGCGGATGGTTCGATCGCTCCTCGGCAGCAGCGGCCAGGCGCAATAAATCATCCTTGGCAAAGTTTCCCAGCACATGAACTGCCTCCAGCACAGGCCGTCCCGCGGTCAGTGTCCCGGTCTTGTCCAGCACAATGACGTCGAGGTGGGCCAGCCGTTCAAGCGCCTCGCCGCCCTTGAAGAGCACGCCCAGCTGAGCGCCGCGTCCCACGGCAACGGTGAGCGCCGCAGGCACGGCCAATCCCATGGCGCACGGGCAGGCGATCACCAGCACGGCCACCGTCGAGGCCAGGGCCATCTGAAGCGAGTGTGCGGTGACGAGCCAGATGACAAAGGTCAGCGCAGCCAGCGCCAGCACCACGGGCACGAAAATCTGGCTTGCCCGGTCGGCCAGCCGTTCCATCGGCGCACGAGAGCCCTGCGCCTGCTCGACCATGCGGGTAATCTGCGCCAGCACCGTAGCCTCGCCCAAGGACTCTGCCCGGCAGGTCACCGCGCCTTCGTAATTCAAAGACCCGGCCAGAACGCGCCCGCCCACCTCACGATCGAGCGGAGTCGACTCGCCGGTGAGCATCGATTCGTCCACGGTCGTGCGGCCTTCCAGAATCGTCGCGTCCACCGAAAAGCGCTCCCCCGGCAGCACCAGCACACTGTCGCCCGCCTCGATCTCCTCCAGCGGCACAATGCTCTCGACGCCTTCGCGAATGCGGCGTGCCGTCGCGGGCCGCAGCCGGGAGAGCGAGTCCAGCGCGGCTAATGCGCGGCGCTTGGCGTGCCCTTCCAGGCTTTTGCCCAAGAGAAGAAATCCGATAATCAGCAGGACCGCGTCAAAATAAACCTCACGCCCTGTCGCGGGCCAGATCGTGGCATAAGCGGAGTAGAGGAACGCCACGCCGGTCCCCAGGCTGACCAGCGTATTCATATTAGTGGCCCCGTGGCGCGCCGCGCTGATCGCGTTCGCGTAAATCCCGCGACCGGCCCAGACCATGAGAAACGCCGTCATGATCAGAAGGAACCAGCGCAACAGCTCCGGCGGCATCGCATAGAGCCAGGGGAAGACGCGCATCAGCGCATGGTCCAGCGAGCCCATCTCCGATCCAAGGGGCATGGCCAGCAGCATCGCCGCCGCGCCTGCGATGAGCGTGGCGAAAGCCTTGCGGTCAGCTCCGGCCGCAAGAGCATCGGTGGAGGCCCCCGCGGAAGATGCGCCGGCGCGGGGAAGCACTGCGTCGTATCCCGCTGAGCGAACGGCTTCAACCAGCGCCTGGGGTTGGACAATTGCAGGGTCGTAGATCACGCTGGCGCGATTGGCCATCAGGTCGACGCGCGCGGATTCAACCCCCGCCGTCGAGCGCAGAGCTTCTTCGACGTGATGCTGGCACGATGCGCAGGTCATGCCCAGGATGGGCAGCGTGATCGATTCCGTTGCGGGAGTGGCCATCAATGAACCTAAGTCTCCAGATGTGCCGCGTAGCCGGCTTTGGAAAGAGCGGCGATAGCAAGATCGACGGGCGCTGGGTCCAGCGTTGAAGCGAGCCGCGCAGTTCCTATCTGTACATCTTTGGCCACCACCCCCTCGACCGAGGCCAGGGCCTGACTCACGCGCCTGACACAAGCCCCGCAGTGCATTCCATCGATGCGCAGTGTAAATTCCGCCATGGTCTTCTCCTGTTCTTCTTAGCAGCCTGTGTTGAAAGTCGGGTTTTGGAAGGGCACGGCTTTAGCCGTGCCGCAAGTGTCGCAAAAATCATCGGGGCTTTAGCCCCTGAGGGACGGTTCTTACCGCATTTATACTTTTGCCACAGTCTGTTAGATGATACGCCGAGGCAAAAGGCGCACTGGCCCCGGCTGGAACCTGATTGCGAAGCTGGCCGCGGCACTCTTTTTGGAAGACTCACCGCCCGGAGTCAATCGCATCCCGCAACGCATCGGCGACTTCTCTCTGCTGGCTTATCGTGATGCGATTGAAAAAGGGCAGAGCGAGTGTGCGCTGAGCAATCTGCTCGGTCACCGGCAGTGCCGCCGCGCTGGCACAGGAATGCGTGCGCCAGGCCGGTTGCAGATGGATGGGCGCGAAGTAGCGTCCGGTAGCGACGCCGCGTTGGGCCATGGCCGCCTGCACCCGATCGCGGTCGACGCCTTTTGGCAGGCGAACAACGTAAACAAACCAACTGATGGTGCGGCCGGGAAGAGTGAGCGGCGGAAGCTCCAATCCTGCAATTTCACTGAGCAGCGCGTGGTAACGCTCGGCGGCAGCCTGGCGCAGCGCGATCATCTCGCCGATGCGCCCCAACTGCACCCTGCCCAGCGCGCAGGCAAGCTCTGAGAGCCGGTAGTTGTAGCCCATTTCGCTGTGGTCGAGCCAGTCTCCAGTGCTAGATCGTCCCTGATTGCGCAAGCTGCGCAGGCGCGCCGCGTGCGCTGGGTCGCGAGCCAGCACGACGCCGCCTTCGCCAGTAGTGAGTTGCTTGTTGGGATAAAAGCCCAGAACCGCCAGATCGCCGAAGCCGCCGGAGCGTTTGCCTTCGAACTTTGCGCCGATAGCCTCACAGGCGTCCTCGATTACGGCCAGATTGTGGCTGTGAGCAATCTTCAAGAGCGCGTCCATCTGCGCCGGAACGCCGAAGGTGTGAACCACCAGGATGGCACGCGTACGCGCCGTAATGGCCCGCTCGACGGCTGCCGGATCGAGGTTGAGCATCATTGGGTCGATCTCTGCAAAGACCGGTGTAGCGCGCACTTGGAGAATTGCGTTGGCTACCGCGATGAACGCGAAGGATGGCACGATTACTTCATCGCCCTCGCCGATGCCGAGGGTGAGCAGAGCAAGATGCAGGCCGGCAGTGCCGGAGCTTACCGCAACGGCGTGAGGTACGGAATGATATTCGGCTAGCGCTGCCTCAAAGGCCGCCAGCTCAGGGCCGAGACTTAGATGCGGCGTGCGCAGCACGGCTGTGACGGAATCAATTTCAGCTTCAGTGATGTCGGGCGACGACAGCGGGATGCGGATGCTCATGGCCGCTCCGGATCGGTCTCAACGGCAAGCGGCGTAGGCTGCTTGATGAGCAGACCATCCAGCGGGACGGTGGTGAGGACGCGCGCAATAGTTTCGGCAGCGGTTCCATCGCCGTAAGGGTTCGCCATGCCGCGCAGAGAATCTCGGAACTCCGGACTGAGCGCCTTGGTGATCGCCGTGAGGATTGCGGCTGCCTCGGCCGGCGCGTCAATCACATTGCGGGCGCGCTCGCGGCCTTGCTGGCGCATGCCTACGTTGACTGTGGGTACCGCGAAGGATGCAGCTTCCATAATGCCGGAAGACGAGTTGCCGGCCATCGCGTCAACGTTGCCCAGAAGGCTCCAGTAAGTGACCGCGTCGAAATTGACGAAAATGTGCGTGTGCGGCCTTGTGGCTGCCAGCGCTTTGGTGCGCTCAATCAGAGCGAGCCCGCCGGCGTCGGCGTTGGGGTAGACAAAAATGAGCTGGCCTGGTGTCTGCGCCAGCGCGTCGAAGAGAGCACCGGCCTCAGCGTTGGTTTCGCGCAGGAGGGTGACTGGATGCCAGGCGGCCAGCAGCGTCGGCGGTGTGAGCGCGAGGCCTAGCCGGGCTTCAAGAGCGGCGCGGTCCAGCAGTTTCGACCGGCGCAGATGATCGAGAGACGGCGCGCCGGCGTGATGAACCCGCCAAGGCTCCTCGCCTATTGCGATCACGCGGCGACGGGCGTTTTCGGTGGACGTGAAGTGAACGTGCGCCAGTTTGGTGAGAGCGCTGCGAACAGCGTCGTCGATGGCTCCCTGGCTTACTTCGCCGCCTTCGATGTGGGCGACGGGAATGCGCAAGGCGAGCGCAACCGAGGCCGGCGCCAGCATCTCGTACCGGTCCGCGATCAGCAACAGCAGGTCAGCGCGCCATGCGGTCAGCGCGTCGGCAAGCCCGAGGATGGCGACCCCGATGGTCTTGGCCATGCCGGTGTCTGTGTCGGAACTGAGCAGGCACTCGATGCGCGCCCTGATGGGAAATCCGTCGGCCTCGATTTCGCGAATAGTCGAACCAAACTCCGGCGCAAGATGAGCGCCCAGCACAAAGACGCCCAGTTCCACATCAGGATGCGTGGCCAGTTCTCTCAGGGGCCAGTAGAGGTGGCTATAGTCCGCGCGCGAAGTTGTGACAACCCCGATGCGCCGCTTCCCGATGGTCTCGCTCATAAGCAGACCCGTGGGCCGCCTTGCGCGGCGAGCGCAAGCACGGTCGGGCTCGGTGTGTAATCGGGGACCAGCGCGCGTAGGTGTGTGAGCGCGTCCCGCAGGTCGCGAGCAAGCAGGGCTATGCGCAGAATAGCGAGGCGGCTGGAAAGCTGCCCTTCCGTTGGCAGCGCCGCATGAACCAGAACCATTCCGTCGAGGCTCGCCGCGTCGATTTGATCCTTGGCGGACCACAAAGCTTCAGTTTCCTTGTCGCCTGCGCGTGGTCCGGTAAACTCGATCGCAACCTCTCGCTCAGGGCAAAGTTCGCGCGCCATGAATCGGGCCAGATCCGCAACGAAATGCGTGGCCGGCAATACCGGTGCAAGCAAAGCCCCCGGCGCAGAGTGTGCCGCGGCCGTCAGCAGCAGATCGACGGCTTCGGCAAGAGTGAGAAAGTAGCGTCGCGCTGCCGGATCGGTCACTGTGACCGGACCGCGCTCGGCGATCTGGCGCGCGAAGATCTCGGCGACGCTGTCGCGCGAGGCCAGCACGTTGCCCAGCCGCAGAACCGTGCCGCCGGAGGAAAGCACAATTTGCTCTGCGACTCGTTTCGTAGCGCCCATGACCGAGATCGGCGCAACCGCCTTGTCGGTAGAGAGCAGCACGACGCGCGCCCCGTGCGCCGTGGCGACCCGGGCCAGGGCTTCAGTTCCGAATATGTTGTTCGCGATCGCCGCCAGCGGTTGCTCCTCCATCAGCGGAACGTGCTTGAAGGCGGCGGCGTGAAATACAATCCGTGGCCCATGCAAAGCAAAAATCTCGTCAAGCAGCCCTTCATCGGCCACGCTGCCGAGGATAAATGTCGTTGCGCAACTCGCACTAGCAGCGGTCCAATCCCGCTCCAGCGCGTAGAGATTGCTCTCCGCAGCCTCCAGAAGAACGAGCTTCGTTGGCCGAAGTTCCCCCAGGCGCATCGCCAGCGCCGAGCCGATGGAGCCGCCCGCCCCGGTAATGAGAATCGGCTGCCGGCGCAGCAGATCGAGCGCTTCTGGAGCCGGTGACGGCAGTCGGGGCCGAGCCAGAAAGCTGTGCCAATCGAAGTTGCTGAGGGAAGGAATCACACGAGAAGTATAATTCGCCTTGCGCGTCGAGCGTGCTTTCGATCAAGAGATCCTACCTTGCACCGATGCGGATTGGTTGGCCGCTCGCATACACTGTAGGGTTCCGCGGTTCTTGGGGGTCGCCAGACTCCAGCCGCCTTGGAGAAGAAGTTGGGAAAGCGATTCATCACGACGACCGGGCCGTTGGCATTCTTTCTATTTGTCTCAGCCGCGATGGCTTTTGCAGCGCCGTCCGGCTTTGACGCCGAGGCGGTGCGGCTCAACAATCGCGGCGTGGCCGAGATGAGCCAGCAGTTTACCGAGCGCGCTCAGGCGTCGTTTGCCGAGGCCTTCCAGCGGGATCCAAAGCTGGCGCAGGCTGCGATCAACGAGGGCATTGCGCTCATGGCGCTGCAAAAGCTGGGCGAGGCGAAAAAGGCCTTGCAGGCGGCCCTTGTTTTGGAGCCGGGCAGCGCTCAGGCATGGTATAACCTGGGCCTCGCCGAGCACGCGGGCAACGAGCTCGAACCAGCCCTGGCCAGCTTCCAGCAGGCGGTGAAGTTCGATCCACGAGACGCGGACTCCTATTATTTTGAGGGCGTCTGTTATCAGGAGTTGAAGCAACTCGACAAGGCGATTGAAACCTTGCGAAAAGCGCTGGAGATTGATCCGCTGCACGCCTCCTCGGAGTTTGTCCTGGCGCGCGCCTTGCAGCGCTCCGGCAACACCGCTGATGCCAAGGAACACTTCAAGCGATTCCAGCACCTGACCAGCGCCAAGATTGGAGCGCCCATTGGGCTCTCTTACGGCGAGCAGGGCCAACACTCGACCGTTACGCCGATTCAGGAGCCGGAAGCCGGCAAGCGCGCGATGATTCCGGTGAAGTTGGTGGCGCAGTCTTTGATTGCAAACGAGACCGCGCCATTCACCACCACTGGCGGCGCGTGCATGATGGACGTGACCGGCTCTGGACGCATGGACCTGGTACTGATGCAGTCGGGCGCGCAGGCCATACGCGTGCTGCACAGCAAAGGCAACGGCAGCTATGAAGACTTCGATGCCGTAGCGGCGGGATTGACAGCCAAGGGCCGCGCAGTTGCCTGCGCCGTCGGCGACTACGACGGCGATGGCTTGAATGATCTGGCTGTCGCGCTGGAAGATCAAGTGCTGCTCTTCCACAATCTTGGCAAAGGCAAGTTTCAGGACGTGACTTCCGAGGCCGGGCTGAAGCCGATGAACCGGCCTACAGGCATCACATTTATCGATTACGACCATGATGGGGATCTGGATTTGTTCATCACTGGTGTTTATCTCAAAGCCGGTGAACAATCGAATGTTTTATGGCGCAACAACGGCAACAAAACATTTACCGAGTGGACTGAGCCAGTGGGGTTAGAAGGAAAAGAATTTACCAATACGCAGTCAGCAATTCTGACTGATTTTAACAATGATCGTGCTGTCGATATTGCTGTTGCAGGGGATATGACAGCGCCTGTACTTTATGTCAATCCGAGAGAGGGCAAATATCCTTTTCAAGAACTTTATGAACTGAGCCAGTTATCACAAAAGTGGGCGGCTCCGACAAGTCGAAAAAAGGCTGACAGAATTCCCGTTGCTACATTAGGCATTACCGTATTCGACTACAACAAGGACGGCTGGATGGACATTGCCGTCACACACGCGTGGAAGCCAGGGTTGACGCTTTGGCGGAATGTCGAGGGACCTAATCATATTGGCCGGCGGTTTGAGAGAGTGGAACTTCCACTCAAGGATGCGCTGCGTGGATGGGGGGTGACGGAGGTCGATATTGACAACGACGGCTGGATCGATTTGGCTGCGGTTGTAGATACAATGCTCGGTCCGTGTGTAAGGGTCTTCCGCAATCTCGGTGATGGGACCTTTGAAGATGTCAGCCACGCGCTGGGTCTTGACAGCGTGAAGTTGACCGCGCCGCGGGGACTGATCGCAGTAGACGACAATGGCGCGGCGGATCTGATCGTGACTCAGTTGAACGCGCCGCCGGTGCTCTTGCGCAATGTGGGCGGCAACAAGAATCACTCCGTCCGCCTCGACCTGACCGGCTTTGCGGATAACAAGACGGCGCTGGGCGTGAAGGTGGAGATCTTCGCCAAAGGCCAATGGCAGAAGTGGGAGTTGGCCGGAGCGTCGGGCTACCAGACGCAGGGACCGCCGCAGATTCTTGTGGGTTTGGGCGATGCCGAAGGCATCGATCTGCTGCGAATTCTGTGGCCCACCGGCGTGCTGCAGGATGAGATTGATTTGCCGCACCAGCCGGTGATCGCCATGAAGGAGGCCGACCGCCGTGGCAGTTCGTGCCCGGTGCTCTTTGCCTGGAACGGCCACAAATACAAGCTGGTCACTGACGTGATTGGCGCGGCGGTCGTGGGTCACTGGTTCACGCCGAAACGGCGCAATACGCCCAATCCCGGCGAGTGGATCAAGGTGGACGGCGCCAAGCTTGCGCCGATGAATGGCAAACTGAGCCTGCGCTTCATGGAGCCGATGGAAGAGGTCAACTACATCGACCAGTTGCGGCTGATTGCGGTCGATCATCCTGAAAACGTCGAGGTCAATCCCGACGAGCGCTTCCTCGACGATCCGCCCTTTGCCTCCGGGCACGTGGTGGCAACACAAGGCGCCCGGCTGCCCTTGGGCGCGTGGGATGGCGAGGGCCAAGATGTGTTGGATCAGGTGAGCCTGCGCGACCATACATTCGCGAGTGGATTTACGCCGCTGCCTTACGACGGATTCGCAAATCTGCACGCCCTGACACTCGATCTGGGCGAGGTTAAGCCTGGCGCACCACTGCGGCTGCTGATGACCGGCTATGTGAACTACTTCAGCGCGACCTCGCTCTATGCCGCGTGGCAGGCGGGCATCAAGCCGATTTCACCGTATGCCGAAGCGCAATTGCCAGATGGTTCATGGCAACGCATTGCGGACGATGTAGGTTTTCCGGCAGGTCTGGAGCGCACCATCGTTGTAGACCTCACGGGCAAGCTGCCCGCCGGGGCTCATCGCATAAGGCTCATCTCCAATCTTGAAATCTACTGGGATCAGGTGCTCATCGATAACGATGCCGGGGCCGAAGCGCGCACTGCGGAAATTCCGTTGGCATCGGCCACACTTCATTTCCGCGGCTACCCGACGCAGATTGAAGGCGCGAGCCCTGGCGATTTGGACTACGACTACGACCGCGTCAGTTTGACCGGACCCTTCCAGCATCAGCGCGGCAGCTACACGCACATGGGCGAGGTGACTCCGCTGTTGAAAAGTATCGACGACCGCTACGTCATCTTCGGCAGCGGAGAGGAGATTGCAGCCGAGTTTGACGCGACACATCTGCCCGCGCTCGCTCCGCACTGGAAGCGCGATTATTTCTTCTATGCCAACGGATTTGTCAAAGATATGGACTGGTGGGATTCGTCGCCCTTCACCGTGGCGCAACTGCCGTTCCACAAGATGAGCGCGTATCCCTATCCAGACTCTGAGGAGTTTCCCCAGGACCCGCAGTCCCTTGATTATCAGTTGAACTGGAACGATCGCTTCGACTCCGGTGAGCCGGTGCGGTCGTATCGCTTCGACTACAAAATGATGCCGTCAAAGCCCGCCACCACCTGCAGTGGGACAGACGCCGCTTGCGCGGCAGTAGAGGCGGCGCGTCCATGAGTGATGTCGTGCTTGAGTCGGCCACTCGGCAACTTGAACTTCTGCGCTCCGGTGCAATCTCCGTCGCAGAGTTGGCCGAGGCGCACATCGAACAGATTGCCCGGCTGAATCCGCACTTGAATGCGTTCGCCGACTTCGATGCGGATCGTGTGCGTGCCGATGCGAAGAGGCTGGACGATACACCGGAGGATTTGCAGCGCGGCGTGTTGCACGGTTTACCGGTTACCGTAAAATCTTCCATCGCGACAAAGGGTTTCAAGTGCGAGATTGGCAGCTTACTGCACGAGGGAGATGTTCCAACGGAAGACGCAGTCGTTGTCGCGCGACTTCGCGCAGCCGGTGCGTTGATTCTGGGCACCACCAACTGCCCTGAGTTTCTGATGGCCTACGAGACCGCGAATCTGCTGCACGGGCAAACGCGGAATCCCTGGGATCTTGATCGCACGCCGGGCGGCTCCAGCGGCGGCGAATCGGCGGCCATTGCAGCGGGCATGTCGGCGGCCGGCCTAGGCAGCGATAGCGGAGGCTCTGTGCGCGTGCCCGCGCACTTCACCGGCATCTGCTCGTTCAAACCAACTCCGGGCCGCATTCCGGGCCGAGGGCATCTGCCGCCGTGCGTGGGTCCCTTCTCGATTCTCGGCGCAATCGGGCCCATGGCGCGGACGATGACCGACGTCGCGTTGATGTTTCGCACGCTCAGCGGCCAGGATCCGCTCGATCCAGTGAGTCCGCCTGTTGCGCTGCGTGAGCCGAGTCTCAATGAGTTGCGCACGAACACGATTGGGTTTTTCGAGGACGACGGGCTTGTTCCCGTGACACCAGAGACGCGCGCCGCAGTGCAGGCCGCAGCTGCAGCGCTGAGGGAAGCGGGTTTTCGCGTCGAGCCTTTCAGGCCGCGCACACTCGAGCCGCTGCGCCAGCTTTGGTGGAGGTTCTTTGTTCAGTGCGGGGCAATGTTCTATGCGCCGGCGATTCGCGGCCGTGAGCGTCAATTGTCTCCAATCTTCAACGAATTCCTGAGCTTCTCCGATGCTGTGCCTCCTTTAACGGCTGCCGAGTTGCTGGATGCGTGGGCGGAACTGGATCTCGTTCGCTCAAAGACACTCAAGGAAATGAGTGCGTATCCGGTGCTGCTTTGCCCAGTTGCCAGCATTCCCGCCTTCCGTCACGGCGAGCGCGAGTGGATCATTGAAGGCCAAACCGTCAAATATCTGGATACCGTGCGGCACACGCAGTGGTTCAACGCACTGGCTGCGCCGGCTGCGGTGGTTCCCGTCGGCCGCTCGCCTGAGGGCCTGCCCATCGGGGTGCAGATTGTAGCCCGGCCTATTCAGGATGAGACCTCCCTGGGTGTCGCCGCAATTGTGGATGCGGCCTTCGGCTACAAGCCTCCGCCGATTGCGCGAACGGAATAGAGATCTCTAAATCAAGTCTATTCATCACAAATAAATGCACTTAGCTGCGCATGGACCGCGCGGGAAGAAGCGACCGGGAAAACCCTATCTCAACCTTTAGATGGAGGCGCGGCGCACCCCCTCACGCTAATCTAATATTTCCGCTTCCCCAGAAACGGAGCGCTGAACGTGCGCGAGAAGTGGCTCGAACGATTTTCCGAATCCCTCGATTGTCTGAAGAGCGCGCGGCGCCAGCAGACAATCGTGCCGGTATTGGATTTGGAGATCGGCGGCGGCGAATTTGTGACCATGGCTGGACCCTGCTCGGTTGAGACGGAGTTTCAGTTGATGGCCACTGCCAACCACGTGCGTCGCGCCGGTGCGCGCATCCTGCGCGGAGGCGCCTTCAAGCCGCGCAGTTCTCCCTATGCATTTCAAGGGCTGGGCCTCGAAGGGCTCAAGATGCTGGCCCGTGCCCGCCAGGAGAGCGGTCTGGCCATTGTGACGGAGGTCATGTCGGAGGAAGACATTCCCATGGTCGCCGAGTACGCTGACATCCTCCAGATCGGTACCCGCAACATGGAAAACTACACGCTGCTGGAAGCGGCGGCCAAGTCGGGGCGGCCGGTGCTGCTGAAGCGCGGCATGGTGGCTACGATAGCCGAGTGGCTGCGTTCGGCGCAGTTGATTCTGGACAGCGGAAATCCCAACGTGATCCTCTGCGAACGCGGCATTCGCACCTTTGAAACTGCCATGCGCAATACCTTCGACGCGTCCGCAATTGCCCTTCTCAAGCAGGTCTCTCATCTTCCGGTCATCGCCGATCCGAGCCACGCGGCAGGGCATAGCGACATGGTTCCCGCGCTGGCGCGCATTGCGGTTGCAGCCGGAGCCGATGGCATCATCGTCGAGGTGCATCCCAATCCAGCCAAGGCCTGGAGCGACGGCGAGCAATCGCTGGACTTCGCCGCATTCGACGAGATGATGACTGATCTTGAGCCGTATCTGGCAATGCGTAACAGCGGTGGAGCTTCACGGCGCAAGACGGCTCAGGTGCGCTCACTGGTGGCAGTGGGATGAGGCTTGTTTCCAGAGTGCTTTCGATCGCGGCCGCAGTGGCATTGCTGATCCCGGCTTGCGGCTCTGAGCCCAATCTAGCGCGGAGTCCCGGCCTGAAGAGTGACCCGGCGATCAACGCGGATATCATCGTCACTGCCGCGCCGATTTACGAGCCGCTTGCAGCGATAAGGGGAGAGGAAAGATTTCCCAAAGGCGCGCAACTGCTGTTGGTTCACGCGGGCAAGGCCCAGCCTTTGTTGACGGGCTTTGCGGCTTCGGCCGACGCGAACGTCTCCTTCGACGGCAAGCGAGTGCTCTTCGCGGGCAAGCAGGCCGCGAGCGATCCGTGGGAGATTTGGGAATTGACGTTGGCGGATGGCTCGCTGCGCAAGTTGATTGCCGGAGCTGGTTCTGAAAAGGCCGACGCCATTCGCCCCTTCTATCTGCCCGCCGGCCGCCTGGTTTATGCGCAACGTACTCCGCAGGGCTATCAACTGGAAGCTGCCGGAAAGGATGACTCTTACGCCTTTGCTCCAATCGATTCGAGCGCAGGCTCCGAACTGCTTCCGCTCTCGTATCTCCCGTCCAGCGCAATTCCTTCCGATGTATTGGCGGACGGCCGCATTCTCTTTGAAACCGGCTTTCCGCTGGGCACAGGGTCAAGCCCCGAGTTGTTTCTGGTCTACTCCGATGGTTCAGGCGTGGAGTCGTATCGCTGCGATCACGGCAAAGCGCGCTGGGGTGGAAAGCAAATAGCCAACGGCGACGTGGTCTTTACGCACGGAGCTTCGCTTTCACGTTTTACCTCACCGCTGGCGCACGAAGAGTCCATCGCGGCTCCTCATGCCGAGTACGCGGGCGCGATTGCCGAGACGGCTTCGGGCGCATGGCTGGTAAGTGCGCGGACAGCGGCTGGCACGCACTATGCGTTGAAGCAGTGGAAGCCGGGAACGGCGGCACTGGAAACTGTGCTGGCCAAGAGCGATGAGAATCTTGTTGACCCGGTTCTTGTCGCGCCGCGCAATAGGCCCAAACGTCATCCCTCAGGGCTGCACGATTGGAATTATGCCAACCTGCTAGCGCTCGATGCGCGCCAGTCGCGCGAAGGCAACCTCAAAGTTACGCCCGCGACGGTGCGGTTGGAGACGCTGGACGCCGGTCACGCAGTTGTGATGGGCACGGCGCCCGTCGAGCCGGATGGTTCGTTTTTTGTGAAGGCTCCCGCCGACAAGCCCATCCGTTTTGCGCTGCTCGATGAGAAAGGCGCAGTCCTGCGCCAGGAGCACGGATGGTTCTGGATTCGCCGTGGCGAGCAGCGTATCTGCGTCGGCTGCCATGTGGGACCGGAACATGCGTCGGAGAATCGCGTGCCCGCCGTGCTGCTGCGCACCACCACGCCGCTTGATCTCACAGGCTCGGCGCAGACGGAAGCTCCAAAGCAAAAGACGCCGGGAGGAAATTAAGAATGCTGGTTCGCTACCTTCTATTACTCGGCGTTGTCTCGATGGCCGCGGCGCAAACTGCTCCACCGGTTCCGGTCGCCCCCGCCCAACCAGTTCCTGCGGCGCAAGCCGCGTCTGCCCCACCGCAGGTGGTTCGCTTTGAAGACGCAAGCGACAAGGCGGGCATTCATTTCACTCACAGCTTCGGTTCGCGCCAGTTGGGTTCGCTGCTCGAGGGTACCGGCGCCGGCTGCATCTGGTTCGATTACAACAACTCGGGCCTTGAATCTCTATATGTCGTCAACGGCCGCCCGCTCGACGACTCGATGCACCCCTATCCGCTCAAGGAGAAGCCCGATCCGCTGCCACACAATCATCTCTATCGCAATGACGGCAACGGCCACTTCACCGATGTGACAGAGAAGGCCGGGCTCAATCCTGACATGTACGGGATGGCCGTGACGGCGGCGGACTATGACAACGATGGCTTTGTCGATTTGCTGGTGACCGGCTACGGCAAGACGATTCTCTATCACAACAATGGCAACGGTACCTTCACTGATGTCACCGCGAAGGCCGGCATTAAAGTTGATGGCTGGGCCATCAGTTCAACGTGGCTGGATTACGACAAGGATGGATGTGTCGATCTATTCGTGGGCCGCTACGTCAAGTTCGATCCCAAGTATCGCGCCTTTTATGCCGCGGACAACTATCCAGGTCCGTTGGATTACGAGGGCCAGACCAACAAGCTCTATCACAACAACTGCGACGGGACATTCACCGATGTCACCGAAACGTCCGGCATCGGCGCTTATGTGGGCCGCACCATGGGCGTAACTGCCGCTGACTTCGACAACGACGGCTGGGATGACATTTACGTCGCCAACGACCGCACGGAAAACTTTCTCTTTCACAACAAGCACGATGGAACCTTTGAAGAGATTGGCAGCGATACCGGCACAGCCTTTGGGCAGAATGGCGAATCCACTTCCTCGATGGGCCCGGTCTTTGCCGACTTCGAGGGTCGCGGCATGCTCGACCTTTGGGTCACCGACGGCCACTACAACCGCTTTCTGCGGAATACCGGAAAACTCAGCTTCGAAGACATGGGCGCGTCGAATGGCGTCTCGCAGACCAACGCGCAATACGTAAGTTGGGGCACGGGCATTTACGACTTCGACAACGACGGACAGCTCGACATTCTTATCTTCCACGGCGGGCTGATTCATTTGATTCCCCAGGAGCACACGCTCTTTCGCGGCCTCGGAAACGGGAAGTTCGCCGACGTCTCGCGCGATGCCGGCCCGGTGCTGAGCGAGCGCACGACGGCGCGCGGGGCCTGCTTTGCCGACTACGACAACGACGGCAAGGTCGATGCCTTCGCGGTCAACCTCGGCGGCAAGGGAACGTTGCTGCACAATATTTCTGCGAATAGCGGCCATTGGATCGCGGTCAAGCTTGTTGGGGCCGGCACTGGGAAAACCGGAACGGGGAGCAATCGCGATGGCATCGGCGCGCGCGTGGAGGTCTTCGCCGCGGGCAAGCGGCAAACGGCTGAGCGCGTGGCCGGCTCCGGTTATCTTTCGCAAGACGATGGCCGCCTGCACTTCGGACTTGGCGCCGCCACCACAGTGGATAAGCTGATCGTTCACTGGCCCAGCGGCCGCGAACAGACGCTGGAGAAGGTGAATGTGGACCGCGTGCACACAGTCGAAGAGCCGAAATCCGGAGACGCAAAGTGAACCAGCGCCTCCAAAGTGCGGTGGGCACAGGGCTTGCAGCCCTGGCTGCGGCTTTGCTCGCGTTTGCATTGTGGCCCGCCATCGGTCGTCCGGTGCATGCGGAGCAAGCGGATGCTCAGGACTACGCTTCGCCGCTCGAGTTGCTGCTCTCGCCCGACGGCGCCCGGCTCTACGTGCTCTGCCAGCAGAGTGAAGAGGTGCGGGTGCTGGATGCAACGAGCTTCGCCGTCATCAAAAGCATCGCCGTAGGCCGTGTGCCGCGTGGCTTCTCGCTCTCGCCTGATGGTGCGCGGCTCTTCGTGACCAACTCCTGGGACGACACGCTTTCGGTGATCGATACGCACACGATGACAGTCACGGCAACGTGGCCTGTGGGTGCGGAGCCGTCGAGCGTTGTCGAGGATCGCGCAGGCCAGCGGCTCTTCGTGGCGAATCGGATTTCAAACGATGTAGCCGTGCTCGATGCTGCAACTGGAGTAGAAGAAAAGCGGCTGCTCGCCGGTCGCGGAGCAAGCTATCTGACTCTCTCGCCCGATGGAAGCCGCATCTACGCAACGCACGTTTACCCGAATCCTCCGCGTGTGCGGACGGAGTTGGACAATCGCACCGCGCCGGAATCGGAGATCACGGTAATCGACACGGCGCGCGCCGTGGTGGTCGATCGCATGCCGCTGCACGCGATTGCCGGTGTCTTTCATCTCGCCTTCTCTTCCGACGGACGCCTGGGCGTGGTGGCCGAGTACCACCCCAAGAATCTTGTTCCGCTCGCGCATCTCGAACACGGCGGTGCATTTGCTTACACCTTGACGATCTTTGGCGCGGATGTGGGCAAGCCAGTTGAAGTGCCGCTGGACGAGCTCGAGCGTTACGCCTCGCAGCCCTTTAGCGTGGCCATTTCGCCGGACAAGTTGCGGCTTTACATCACCATCGGCGGGTCGGAGTGTGTCGTCGTCATCGATATTCCGCGCCTGCTGCGCTTCATTCACTCGCGTCCTCATCCGGACTCCGGTTCCTTTGCGCAAGACCTCTCTGCCAGCGCAAACTATGTTGTCGCGCGCATTCCGGTGGGCCACAATCCTCGCGGCCTCACTCTCACTTCCAATGGCCGCAAGCTGTTCGTGGCCAACCGCCTCGAAGACACAATCAGCGTGATCGATACGCGCACCAATCGCGTTGCCTCCACCATCACGCTGGCAGGGCCGAAGACTGTCTCTCCGATTCGGCACGGTGAGCAGACCTTCTACACCGCGCGCTATGGCTTTCAAGGCCAGATCGGCTGCTCTAGTTGCCACATCGACTCCACCTTCGACGGCCTCACATGGGACTTGGAGCCGGATGGCTTTGGCCGGGACATTGTGGACAACAAGCTGATCGAGGGCATTAAGAATACCGAACCCTACAAGTGGAACGGCGGCAATCCCAACATTCCCACCGAGTGCGGACCGCGAACCGAGAAGTACTTCTGGCGCTCGGAGCAGTACGATAATCTCACGCTTGCAGATCTCACCATCTACGCTCGCAGTCTCTCGCCGCGGCCAAACCGCTGGCGTCTGCCGGGCCGCGAGCTAAACCCATCCCAGGAACGCGGTCATGCTTTGTTCGAGCGCGAAACGGATAAGTTTGGCAAACCGGTACCCGAGAGCAATCGATGCTCCTACTGTCACAGCGGCCCCAAGGGAACCAATCATCAACTTTCTGACGTGGGCACGCGCAAGCCTACCGATAATTCAGGCATGTTAAAGGCGGCGCCGTTGACCAGCATCGCACTGACCGCGCCCTATCTGCACGACGGCTCGGCGCGGACACTGGAAGAGATCTGGACCGTCTACAACCCCGAAGACAAGCACGGACGCACCAACGATCTGACTAAGGATGAACTCAACGACCTGATCGAGTACCTGAGGACGCGATGAAGAAATCAATCATGATCGCAGCGTTGCTGGTTGCCGCGTCACTCGTCTCGGCCGCTCAGACATCCCACACATCTCCTCGCGTCGTTGCGCCAAAGGCGCAGTTGGCCGCACCGCAGGTGCCTGCCCCACCGCAGGTGGCGCAGGTGCTGCCTCAATACCGCTTTGAGAACTTCACCACCGCCAACGGCCTGCCCGATAATCATGTCTACTCTGTGCTGGTGGATGGAGACCGCATCTGGGCGGGCACCGAAGATGGCCTTGCGGTCTACGAGAATCACGAGTGGAAGACCTACACCACCAAGGACGGCCTGTCGCATCGCGCCGTGCTTTCGCTGGCGCTGGACAAACGCACCGGCGATGTGTGGGTCGGTACCATGGGCGGCCTGAGCCGCATCTCCGGCGGGCGCATCGACAGCTACACGCAGTTGAACTCGGGCTTGAGCAACGATGTAGTCTACGGTGTCTCGGTGGAGGGCGAGAATGTGTGGGTGGCCACGGCCGCTGGCGGTTGCCGTCTCAACACGCGCACCGGTCAGTGGACGCTCTACAATGAACGCAATACGCCCATGAATGAGATATGGGCCTACGGCGTCTCCGCCACGCCCACCAAAGTCTATTATGCCGTCTGGGGCAGCGGTGTCCTGGAATACGACCAGAAGACCGCGCGTTGGGACAAATACGACGACCCCGACGGCGAGAACGAGATCGTGCTCTTCAAGGACCAGGGGCTGATCCACGAGATTGTTACTTCGGTCAGTTTTGTAGACAATATACTTTGGGCAGCCACGTATTTCGGTGGCAGCCGCTACGATGGCCGCTACTGGCACAACTTTCTCACGAAAGACAGCGGGCTTCCCTCGAACTTCATCAACACGATCAAGGGCGTGGACGCCAATTGCGCCTGGTTCGGCACAGACAAGGGGCTGGCATACTACGACGGCGTGAATTGGGCCGTCTACCGCCCCTCGCCCAAAGACGGCAAGCCGGAGATGACGGTGCGAGACGCGCAAGGCAACGTAACACAGGTCGAGGTCACAACCGCACCGGCCCACAACTATGTACTCGGCATCGACTTTCAGGGCGACGACATTTGGGTCGCTACTGCCAAGGGATTGAGTCACGGATTTCGTCTCAACAAATAAGACCATAAGGAGCACCACAAAAATGAACGCATTTGCAGACATTTTGGAGGCCATCGCACACGCGCCCATCGAAAAGCGCGCGATCACCAATCACGGCGTGCTCAACGAGGCTTACGCCTACGCCAAGCCAAGTTCGTTCTCGCGTGGCATGAGGATCGACATCGGCGGTGTCGTCATCCTGCTCATCTCGGGCACGGCCTCGATCGACGAGAACGGCGTAAGCGTCCACATCGGCGATTTCTCCGCGCAGTTGCGGCGCACCTTCGACAACATCACCGGCCTGCTTGAGGCCGAGGGCTGCACCTGGCACGACATCGTGCGGACCAGCTGTTACTTGCGCGACATCGATCGCGACTACGACGTCTTCAACGCCGGGCGCACGGCCTTCTTCAAGGAGCAGGGGCTCGATCCGCTGCCTGCCTCCACCGGCATTCAGGCTCATCTCTGCCGCCCCGAGCTGTTGATCGAAATTGAAGCCATTGCCATGTTCCGCACTGACAAGGGATCGGCCGGCAAGGAGTAGCCATGCGCAAGGGATGGTTGTTGGCTCTGGCGTGCGCCGTCTGCGCTATCAATCTCGTCGCGCAGGATTCGAGTTCATATTCGAGTCAGGCCGCGGTCCAGAGTGAGAGTCCGGTCGCAGTCACGGGCAAAGGCACGTGCGAGTGCGGCGCTCATCCGCCAGCGCCGCCGAAGGATCGCGTGGTCGCGCCCTATGCGGGAGAGCCTGCCGATCTGAGCCCGTATGCGAAGTTCGCCGCGCCATACGACCAGAACTACACCCATCCCAACATCTACTCCGGCGCGGCCCGCGATATTCCCGAGCCCAAAGATCTGACCGAAATCCGCATCGGATTCTTCGGCCCCATCGAACACAATCCCGAGTCGGTCTTTGGCCTGCGCATGTTGCACGGCGCGCAACTGGCGATTCAGGAAGCGAACGCGCACGGCGGCTACGGTGGCAAGCCCTTCCGCCTCATGCTTCACAACGACTACGACAACTGGCAGGCAAAGACAGTCTATGGCGAAGACCGGCCCACCGACCCCACCATCTGGGGCTCGGCATCCAATGAAGTAGTCAAGATGGTCTACGACGATCGCGACTGGGCGATCTTCGGCTCGATCAGTTCCGAGTCGACGCACATTGCTCTGCGCGTGGCTCTGCGCGCTGAGATTCCCATCGTCAACTCGGCCTCGACCGATCCCACCATTCCCGAGACCTACATCCCGTGGTACTTCACCGATCTTCAAGACGATCGCGTGCAGTGTCTCACGCTGGCCCGCCGCATCTTCACCGAACTCGGCCTCAAGCGCGTAGCAATTCTCAGAGTGAACAGCCGCTACGGTCGCTTCGGCGTCATGAAGCTTCGCGACGCCGCGCGCCGACTTGGCCACCCGATCGTTATTGAACAGAAGTATCTTCCCGGCGACACGGATTTTACCAAGCAATTGAATGTGATTCGCTCTTCACGCGCCGATGCCATCGTACTGTGGGCCGACGAAGCTCAAGCGGCGGGGATCCTGAAGCAGATGCGCGCCGCCCAGATGAAGCAGCCGGTTTTTGGCTCCTATCGCACTCTGGGACCCGAGCTGCTGACTCAGGCTGGCGATGCCGCGGAGGGATTTGAGGCTGTTTTTCCTTACGACCCCACACGCAACGATCCGAAGTGGCTCGAGTTCAACCAGCGTTTCGAGGCGCGCTTCCACGAGAAGCCGGAACAGTTTGCCTCCCTGGCTTACGACGCGATGAATGCGCTGCTCGACTCCATCTGCAAGGCCGGCCTCAATCGCGCCCGCATTCACGACGCGCTGGCCAATATCGAGCAATACGACGGCGTCACCGGACCCATGGTCTTCGATCCGAATCAAAAAAACGTCGCCCCGTTGTATTTGGGTACGGTGCATAACGGCGCAGTGACCTACCGCATAGCAACCATGGAAAAAGCCGCTCAGGTACCACAGTCTCCTGCCGCGCAAGCGGCGTCTGCCGCACCGCAGGTGCCCTATGCGCGCGTGGGTGAGGATGGCGTTGATTACGCAGGCCCGCATCCGAGCGATGTTCCGCAAGGGCCGGTTCACGTAATTCTATTCGGACCGCATGCTGCGGAGGTTGCGCAGTCTCCCGAAGTACTGGCTCAACTTGCAGCCGCCGCAGCCAAGGGTCGCGAGTGGAAGCTCGAGCCCGTGGCAAGCGATCAGAATTGGGGCGCGGCTTCGACACAGTTGGTTCATGCGCTGATGGACGAGCGTGCCCTCGCGATCATTGCGCTCGACCGCGACTCGGCACACCTGGCCGAACAACTGGCGCTCAAGACTTTTGTGCCGGTGGTTGCCCTAAGCAGTGACAAGCGGCTGACTTCAACCAACGTTCCTTGGATCTTCCGTCTGCCGCCGGAGACTTCCCCGGCTGCAGCGCTGGGCCTGCTCCAAGCGGCCATTGCTCGCAGCGGCGCCAATGCGGAGCGGCTAAGAGACGTACTAGCTTCCGGGGATCTGATCTCCGGGCTCGCTTTTCTGCCAACGGGCGAGCCACTCAAACACAACTGACCTTCGCGCCTATTCGTCCACCAGTTCGTAGGGAATGCCGAACCGCCCAATCTGAATCAGTGCCTTGTCGGCGGGAGGCCAGATGTGCAGGCTCTCCACGCGGCCTCCGATTCGACGCGCTTCCGCAACGCCCATCGGAGCACCCGTCGCGGCTTTGTAGAAATGCACGCTCAGCGCATCGCCCCCCTGCGCCCGCGTCCATCCAAAGACATACTCCCCCGGCTTCAGCGCAACTCCACCGATGCGCACCGGCGCCTGCACAATCAGGTAGTGCGAATACTTTCCCTCCGCGGAGTACCCGGCTGTAAGCAAAACCACTCCGGCAATAGAGTAGCCGCGGCTGTTCACGATGCCCGAGGCGGTGCGCATCTCAGTCTCGATGTGTTCTTTTTCCACCTGCGCTCGCGCCGGCAACAGCGATGCAAGCTCCGCATCTGTCGCTTGCCGCCACGACGGCTTTTGCGCCTGTGCAAGCGGGGACGCAAGCACCAGGCAAAATCCGTAAACGGCGAGCCTTCGTGTCAGCTTTTGAGGCAGTTTCAAATTCATGGCTTCGTCTTTCTAAGGGATTCGAGCGTAACAATTCCGCGCTGGATCGCGGCCGTGGCCGCCTGTGTCCGGTCGGTCACGCCCAGCTTGCCCAGCAGGCTGTTGATGTGAGTCTTCACCGTGGCTTCCGAGATCGTCAGTTCGGTCGCGATCTCCTTGTTGCTCTTGCCGTGCACGATCTGCTCCAGCACATCGAATTCGCGAGGCGTCAACTCCTCGGTACCCATCCGCTCCGCCAGCTTTTCCGCAATCGCCGGAGGAATATGAGAACGGCCTGCATGTACCGCGCGAATCGTCGCAATCAATTCATCCGAGGTCATACCCTTCAGCAGATAAGCCCTCGCTCCGGCCTGCAAGGCACGATAGATGTCTTCGTCTCCGTCGTAAGTGGTCAGCACGATGAAGCGCGCTTGAGGCGTCTCCATGCGGATGCGCTCGATGACCTCGACGCCCGAGAGCCGCGGCAACCGCAGATCGACGAGCGTGATGTCCGGCTGCTGCTTGCGATACTGCGCGATGGCCTCCACGCCGTCCGCGGCCTCGCCAACGACCTCCAGGCCCTCCACCACATTCAGCAGCGCCACCAGTCCCTGGCGCACCACGTGGTGGTCTTCCACAACCAGCACGCGAATCGATTCCTTGGTCACGATGGCTCCTTCATTTGCTCTCTCGTCTCTTTCGGCGGCGACGTCCGCAACCGCACCGTGGTTCCAATTCCGGACTCGCTTGTCACCTCGAACGTCCCACCAATCGCCGCAGCGCGCTCTTTCATTCCGGTCAATCCATAGTGTCCCGGCAAAGACTCGCGCTCCGCTTCGAATCCACGCCCATCGTCCCGCACCTCCAGCGCAATCACCTCCGGCCCATACTCCAACTGAACAAAGAGATGCGTCGCCCCAGCGTGCTTCTTCGCATTATGGATGGCTTCCTGGGCCACGCGCAGGAATTCCTGCTCCGTTTCTGGACTCATAGCCCGGTAGGCCCCGAAGATGCTGAACCTGGCCTCCAATCCGTGACCGCCCTCAGCCTCCACCATACGCCGCAGCCTGACCGGGAGCGTCGTCTCGCCCGAGTCCTGCGAGCGCAGCGCCCAGATCGACTGCCGCGCGTCGGCCAGCCCTTCGCGAACATAGCCGCGGGTCAGATCGAGATGCTTCTCAGCGGCTTCAGTCTTTTTGTGCCGCAGCAACTCCGACAGCACCTCTAGCTGCACCGAGATGCCCACATAGCCCTGAGCCAGCGTGTCGTGAATCTCGCGGGCGATGCGGTTGCGTTCGCCCAGCACGGCGCGGAATTCGCCCTCAGCCCGCCGCAGCCGCAGCCGCAGCAGCAGCACAACCATGCTTCCCGCAGCCGCCAGCAGCAGCGCGTAAAACCAGGCCGTCTGGTAGAAGTGCGGCCGCAGTTCAAACGTCAGCGCAGCGCCCTCCGTGTTCCAAAGCCCATCGTTGTTGGCCGCCTGCACGCGGAAGGTATAGCGCCCCGGCGGAATGTTGGTGTAATAAGCGGAACGCCGCGCGCCGGCTTCGGTCCAGTCGCGGTCAAAGCCTTCCAGCTTGAAGCGGTAGCGCACCTTCTGGGGCGCGGAAAAACTCAGCCCCGCATAGTCGAATTGAAAGTGGACATGCCCTGCCTGAATTCGTACAAAAGAGGCTGCCCCACGCAGTGGTTGAGGGAGGTCGTCCACTCTGAAGCGTTCCAACGCGACCGGCGTCGGAACGGTGTTCACCGGGAAGTGCGTCGGATCAACCTCGACCAGGCCCTTGGGCGATGCGAACCACAGGTGTCCGTCGCTGGAGTGCCAGGCTGAAGGGTGGCTGTTGGTCGCCGTCTCGCGGCTGCGCAGCCCGTCTGCGGCGCCGAAGTCGATCCAATGCGAACACCCGGCCCCCTTCATCCCAACGCCCACCCCACTGCCATCGCAGCGGGCAATCCCGTCGCCGGTAGCGAACCACAGGTGGCCTTCGCCGTCATCCAGAATGGCGTGGATGGTCGTGCTGTCGAGATTGGCATGACTCTGGCCGGCCTGTTTCTCCGCAGTGAAGCTCTGCCCGTCCCACAGGTTCCAGCCGTGATCCTGCGTACCGATCAGCAGCGTGCCATCCGCGCGCGGCAGCAAAGCGGTGATCACATTGCTTGAGAGCCCGCTTGCAGTGGTGTAGTTGGTCATCGTGCCGCCGTGGAGCCGCGATAGCCCGGCAAAGGTCGCCACCCATAAATCTCCTAGAGAGTCGCGAGCCATCGCGCCCACCAGATCGCTGCCCAGCCCGTTGGCCTGCGTAAAAGTCTCCATCCGCGCGCCAGCCAGTGCGCCACCGGCCTTAAGGGTCCAGTGCGTAAGTCCGCGCCGCGTCCCAATCCACAGCGACCCATCGGCGTCCGCTAGTAGGGAACGAATAAAATCGTCGGGCAATCCGTCGGAAGAGGTAAATGCGTCAATCCTGCCCCCGTGAATCCGGTTCAACCCATCCGGCGTCCCCACCCAAAGATCGCCATTGGGCGCGGCGGCCAGAGAGAGAATCACATCGCTCAACAGCCCGTCGCGCACCGTGTAGCCGCGAAACGTCGATCTGGCTGTCACTGGTTCAATGGAGTCTGGGTGCCCCACCCTCGCCACGTTTTTGTCTTTGTGGCTAGGGTGGGCTTCCATAAATGCATTTGCCTGGGGAAGCATCGCATTCAGCCCGCTTCCATTGGTTCCCACCCAGAGCGTGCCCGCCTTGTCCTCGACCACGGCCGTCGTTGCATCAGAAGAAAGTCCCTCTCTCGCGCCCAAAGTGCGAAATCGCTGATCGCGCAGAATATGCAGCCCGCCACTCTCGGTACCAACCCACAGATTGCCTTCGCGGTCTTCCATGATCGCGAGGACCGACGCCGAGGCGAGGGGGTCGGTGACTGGCATCCGTTGGACTTTGTCCCCGGCAACCCACCGCGCCAGCCCGCCATTAGTGCCAATCCAAAGACTGCCCTCGCGATCGGCAAATAGAGCCTGAATACGGCTACCGGGAAGTTCACGGCCAACCGCGTAGTGCTCGGTCACAATGTCTCCATGCGGGATGTCCAGGATGCTCTTACTGGCCAAAGCAAACGTATCCCCTCGCAAGACCTGCGAGAACTCAATCTCCTCCCTGGCGAGTCCAAAGTCCAGAACCGGGGCACGTGGGGCCCCCGTCAAGCCTGAGACCAGAGACCGCGGTTTGCCTCCGAGCTTGAATTCCGCCACATCTGCGGCGACGAAACGCCCCGCCTGCAGTTTCGCGTATCCCAAATCCGTCGAGACCATAAGCGGACCACCAGGCGATTCCTCTAACGACCGAATTGTGTTCCCGGGCAGCCCATCCTGCGTCGTGAAGGCAATCACGCTTCCGTCCTTCCACCGCGCCAGTCCCTCGCTGGTCCCAATCCACAGTGCCCCGTCGCGCGTCTCCAGCAAACAGCGCACGTCACTCCCCGGCAGCGCCGGCGCCGAATTCCGATCAAAGACCTGAAAGCCGTTGCCATCAAACCGCACCAGCCCTACCTCGGTCCCGAGCCAAACAAAGCCGTCGTGGGTCTGCACCAGCGCCTGCACAGTATTTTGAGGCAGCCCGTTCTCCATCACCCACGTCTGGCGGCCATAGTTGGCCAGCGGAGTGGATGGTTCCAGCGCCCGTCCAGGCACTCCCCAACCCAGCAGCGTCACCATCGCTAGCAGGCCGCGAAGCGCAGTTTTGTAAGGAAAGAGCGAGCACCGGGCGACTTTTCCCGCAAGATGAGCCGATTTTGCGTGATTGCGTGCCATGGGACGCAGAGCGATTTCCTCGAGTGTGTCTTTAGCATCGCACAAACTGTGCACCTCCACAGTAACTGCAAAGATGCGGGAATGCATAGAAAGATAAGAGGATATTCGCAGGAAATGCCGGCGCCGGTCTCCACCTATTGATGGAGAAGAAAGTCACTCGAAGGTCTCAAGACATGGCACTGGCCTGCCGATACTCTGTGTATGTCTCCTGAACTGGTCATTCAAAATATGACTTTCGGGTGGCCGCCCATCTCGCTGGGCTGCCACCCGATTTCTTTTTAGTTCCTTCGTCGGGTTTACCCACGCGCGCATAAATAGAGCGGCCCGCGCCACCGCTCGCGAACCTGCTAACTTGCTAACCCCGCGTAGCAGGGGCCAACTCGCCGCACTCGACCCAATAAGTTTTTCTCTCCTGGCCCTAGGGCTTTCCCGTCTTCGTCGCGGGCGCCGCCGTTGGAGCCTCAACCGCACACGGCGTGCCGCCGCACAGCGACCCGGTAATCCCCTGGCCCTCGGCAATCGTGTAAATGCGATCCACCGCCGGCAGCTTCACCGTCTCTTTGGCGCCCGAAGGCCAGTGAATCTCCGCACTCCCGGCATCGCTCGCATCCCCCAAACCGAAGTGGACACGGAAGTCATTTGAAGAAAGATAACTGCCGCCACTCAGCACATCTCCCCGCTGACGAATGCCGTCCGCCGCGAGATAGACAGTTGCTCCCACCGCATCGCGCGGACTTTTCGGTCCCCCAATGAGCCTCATCTCAACCCAGTGGTGGTGGTCCTGGTTGACATTGCGAAGCAGCACCGGAACGCCGTCCATGCTGTTGATGACTACATCAATCTTGCCGTCATTGAAGAGATCGCCAAATGCGGCGCCGCGGCCAACTGTGACAACGGCCAGCCCCGTTCCTTCGACCGCTGGGACAAGCTCAAACTTCCCATTCTTCAAGTTGTGGTAGAGCAGCGGGCGCTCGGCATAACTGGTTCCCCACTCCGGGTGTTTGTCCACCTCCGGGTACACGTGGCCATTGATAATAAGCAGATCCTTCCAGCCGTCATTGTCATAGTCGAGAAATCCGTCGGCGAAACTCACAAACGGAATGGAAGACTCTGCTATGCCGGCCTGATAACTCACATCCGTGAAAAAACCTGTTCCGTCATTCTGGAAGAGGATATTGTAGTCGTCGGCAAAGGTGGTACTGACGATGGAAAGGTGTCCGTTATTCTCGTAGTCTCCGGCCGCGAGGCCCATATTGGCGGCCTCGCGGCCATCGTTATTGAGCGCAAATCCGCTTGCGTAACTCTGGTCTTCAAACGTTCCATCGCCCTTGTTCATATATAGATAATTCGGCGTAGAATCGTTGGCCACCAGCAGGTCTGGCTTGCCGTCTCCGTTCACGTCGACAAACAGCGCCCCCAGGCCGTAGTACCCGTTGGGATCGTCCACCCCCAGCTTCTTGCTCACATCCGTAAAAGATCCGTCTCCGTTGTTATGAAATAGATGGTCGTGTTCGCCCTTCAGGCCGCGCGGACCGCACATCACCTGCACTCCGCGATACTGGCAGAAAGCGAAGTTGACCGCCTTCGACCCGGAGTATGGTGGATTGGTCAAGTCCATTTGAGCGTAGCCGTCCACGAATAAGTCCAGCCGCCCGTCGCCGTCATAGTCGCCAAAGGTCGCTCCTGTTGACCATGTGCCCACAGTCACGCCGGCCTTCTCTCCAACATCCGTGAAGGTCCCGTCATGGTTATTGTGGTAAAGGCGGTTCTTCCCGTAGTTAGTTACATAGATGTCCGGCCAGCCTTCGTTGTCGTAATCGCCAACCGCGCACCCGTATCCCCATCGGTCATTGGCTACGCCGGCCTTTTGAGTTACATCGGTGAAGGTTCCATCGTGATTGTTGTGAAAAAGCGCGGCATGAGGCGAGGCAGCTTTCTCGTCAAGCGCATCGTAGGTCGAGCCGTTGACCAGATAGATATCCAGCCAGCCGTCATTGTCATAGTCCAGCAGGCACACGCCCGGGCCCTTGGCCTCCAGGATGAGGCGTTTCTCCGGAGTGCCCGCCATGTGATGCCAGCGCGTAAGTCCCGCGGCATCGGCAATGTCCTGAAAGATGATCGGGCCAGTCTTGACAAAGCCGCCCGCTGTGATCGGCCGGTGTTGGCTATCGAACTGCGCCTTCTGCGGCCCGGCATTGGCCATTCCGCTCTGAGAGGTCTGCATCCCACCTTGCTGCCCTTGCTGAGCAGCCGACGGTGCCGAAGCCGAATAAGAAACCAAAAGCGTACAGGCGATAAGTGCGGCCAACGATCCGGAATTGCGCGACAAGGAGAGCCCCCCACGACCTAAAGTGTATCGCAGTCAGCGCACCCTTCGAGGCGCCGCATCGCTACATCTTCTTCTTGTCCCGGCAAGAGTGCAGATACGCGAGCAGGTCCGCGAGATCCGCGTCCTGCAAGTCATCTCCAAAGGGAGGCATCAGCTTGCTGCCGTTGACGATCTGCCGGCGCATCTGGTCCTTCTTCAATCTCCTGCCCACGCCGGATAGATCCGGTCCCTTGTGGCCGCCTTCGTTGCGAATGCTGTGGCAGTGCATGCATCCGCTCGCGGCGAAGACCGATGCCCCGTGCTCCCGCTGTCCGCGTGAGGACGCAAAGCCCATGGGGGAGGGAATCAGGAACACGGCAACGACGAACCAACACAAACTCATTGACTGCCCGCCCCTCCGCCCGCAGCGGGTTGCGGCTCAAGATCGCTGTGCGTGTGCCACGGCACACTTTCCGATGTAATCTCCGGATGCTTTCGCAGAAACTCCAGTGCATAGGTGCTCGCCGTAGGATCGTCCTTTTGATCGGCGAAGGCCGCGGACTCGCGCGCCGCCTGCTCCTTCATGCCGAGCCTGCGATAGACGATCGAAAGAATGTAGTGCGCCGCCAGATCGTCGGGATCGATCGTCTGCAGGGTCTCGTACTCCGTTCGCGCCTCGTCGTACTTATGCTGCTGATAAAGCGAGAATCCAAGCTCGCGATGCGCATCGCGAGAGCGCGGGAACTGGGCTGTTACCTCTCGAAGATCAGTGACGGCAGCGTCCAGATGCCCCTGCGTTCGCTCAACCAGCGCGAGATAGTAAAGCGCACGCGCATTCTGCGGAGCAAGCTTTAGAGCCTTCTCCAGACTGCCGCGCGCCTCATCGTAGCGTTCCCATTGAAAGTCGGCGATGGCCACGTTGGTGAACGCGTCAGCATAGTCCGGACGCAATTCGGTAACGCGCTCGAAGGCGCGCGCGCTTGCGGCATATTGCTGTGCATCCAGCAGACCGATGCCATAGTTATTCCAGCGCATCCACTCCTTGTTGTCTTGCGGGTCGGGCGGAGCCGCCGGATTGGAACCAATTGCGAGGGTTCGCGCGCGCGACGCCATTTCAACCACCGGCATCTCATAGTGTTTGCCCACGCCGAAGTCAATAAAGCGTTGGTTGAAACGCCGGTAATTGATCTTGGCACTTACACTGATCGGCCCAGTAACATCCGCGGGCGCGTTGAACTCATAGCGCACAATCTGGGAGCGGCCCGATTGGATGGTGTTGTTATAAGCGACAACCCTTGTGTCCCAAACCTGGTGAAGATCGTTCAGCCCGCCCTTCTTGTTAATCAGGCGATTGGTGAAGCTATGAGCACGCGGGTCCAGCGTGCCATCCGGTCGCAACGCGCCGGAGTGCATCAGCGTGTGGCCGGCAGCGTCCTTGGCCTCGAACTCCACCCAACTCTCATAAAAGTCGCGCTGCTCCGGAACGAAACTATGAGCAATGCCTTTGTTCTGAATCACGACTGAAACTGTAAGCAGGTCACCTGCGGCGATCTCGAAAGGCTGATCCCCAAGCGGCGCGATGATCTTGTCCCCGTTGCGTTCGATTCCGAAGATGTCCACATTGAAGACTCCGTTGCGCAAAAAGGCGATGGTCTTGTCCATCTGCGCATCGTAGCCGTAGTACTTCGACAAGACAGTATTGGCTCCGAGCCAGCGGTGCGAGGCCAGCTTCCCATCCTTCGCCCCATAGTCGGATAGCTGACTCTCTTCTCGCGCCATGTGGCAGGTCTGGCAGGTCGAGACCTTGTCCTTCACATAAAAGGGAAGCGGAGACTGCTTCGCGAAAGAGGAAAGCTGCCACTCGTCGTAAAGAAAGATAGCCCGCTGCCACTTATAGTCGTTCAATATTCTTGGCAGCGCGGCCTTGTGACACGCCGAACAAAACTCGCTGCTGCGGTAGAAATCCTTCATCACCGCCTTGGAATGCCGGTCGAGATGAGCCAGAATCTCCTTGTCGGGAACTTCGCCATAGATCGGCTTGCCCTGCTCATCAACCATCACGGCAGGTTGACCAAGCACATAACTCCCCGTGCCGCGCGTGTTGACTTGCTGGATTGCATGGCACACCGAGCAAGTCACGCCATCTTCATCAAACTTGCGATCTACGGGCGAATCTTTGGTCAGCGCACCGGAGGTTAGAGCGATGGGATTATGGCAGCCCTCGCAGTGACGAGTGTACTCGATCCCTTTTTCCTTTTTTAGCAAGTTAGTGTTTTTGATATACCAGGGAGCGCGAAAGGCATTAGCATGCGCGGTCTGCCGCCACTCGGCGTGCGCCTCCTGATGGCAGTGGCCGCAGTACTTTGCCGTGGGAAAGCTCTTGGCATCGATAAACTGGCCCGTGTCCGTGGTGGCATTGGAGGGAAGAAACGGCTGATCCGCGCCAAAGCGGGAGTTATAGTGCTCGCTGACGGCTTGGGAGTAGCTCGCGCGCTGCGCAGGCGCATTATCATCGCCGGCCGCATAGGCTCGCTCAGCTCGCAAGGCCGCGAAGCTGGAGGTGACACAGACCGCAACCATAAACCCACTGAGCATCCGAAGAGTTCGATCTGCAGAGGCCGCGAATTTCAACGCGATTGAAATGCTATCGATCTTCATTGGACTTGACCTCCAGCGTTGAGCGGGGGATGACTCTCTATCGAAAACACAGAGAGCGGAGCCATTCGCGATGCGTTTTAAGGCTTCGTTCCCTGGCCCTCTTTAAGAGTGACAATGCGGTCGATCTGCGGGGCGGAAAAATGCTCCATCGAGCCACTGGGCCAATGCACCTCAATATCGTCGATCGCTGTCGCGTCACCAAGTCCAAAGTGCAGCCGTGGATCGCTGGTGGAGGCATAACTCCCGCCGGAGATAACATCGCCTCGCTGGCGCATCTTGTTGGCGGTCAGGTACAGGGTCGTACCGACGGCGTCCCGCGGACTCTTCGCCCCGCCGATCATCTTGAACTCGATCCAATGATGCTTGTCGGGCGAGACATTGCGCAGCAACGCCGGCGAGCCATCCAGAACATTGATGACCACATCGAGTTTTCCATCGTTGAATAAGTCACCTACAGCCAGGCCGCGGCCCACATAGGTCTGCGCGAGCGCCGTTCCCTCAACCGCCGGCATCAGTTCAAACCGCTTGCCGCCGATGTTGTGAAAGAGCAGTGGGCGCTGTGCGTACGTGGTTCCCCAAGGCTCCTTATCTACGATGGGATAGACGTGTCCGTTTGCGGCGATCAGGTCCTTCCAGCCGTCATTGTCGTAGTCAAAGAACGCAGTTCCCCAACCGAGAAAGGGAACAGTGATTTCGGCAATTCCCAGTTGATAGCTGATATCCGTGAAGTTGGCATCGTCATCGTTGCGATAGAGCGGGTCGTAGTCGTCGCTGAAGGTGGTGTTGAAGAGATCGACCATGCCATTGTTCTGGTAGTCGCCGACAGCGATCCCCATCGTGGCCGTTTCACGGCCGTTTTCGTTGAGAGCGAAACCCGACGCATAGCTTATATCTTCAAAGCTCCCGTCGCCCTTGTTGAGATAGAGATAATTTGGCGTCGAGTCATTGCCTACCAGCAGATCGGGCTTCCCGTCATTATTTACGTCGACGAAGACAGAGGTGAGTCCATAGTAGCCATTGCTGTCGGCGACGCCGGCCTTGTCGCTGACATCCGTAAATGTCCCATCGCCGTTACTATGGAAGAGATGATCCGGTTCGCCCTTCAGGCCGCGCGGCCCGCAAGATATATTCTCGCCGCGGAACTGGCAGAAGCTGTAAGCAACACCCTTGTCGCCCGAGGCTGGAGGGTTCGCCAGGTCATAGTGAACATAGCCGGGAACAAAGAGGTCCAGCCTTCCATCGCCGTCATAGTCTCCCCAGGTAGCCCCGGTAGACCAGTTACCCAGGGCAATGCCGGCCTTCTCGGCTACATCGGTAAAAGTTCCATCGTGATTGTTGTGGTACAGCCGGTTCTTTCCGAAGTTAGTAACATAGATATCCGGCCACCCGTCGTTGTCATAGTCGGCAATGGCCACGCCGAAGCCCCAACGATCGTTGGTCACGCCCGCCTTCACAGCAATGTTCGTGAAAGTCCCGTCACGATTATTGTGAAACAGCGCGGCCTTTGGAGGAGTCGCCTTGCCAGTCTCGGCGTCATAAGTCGATCCGTTTACCAGATAGATATCAAGCCAGCCGTCGTTGTTCGTGTCGATCAAGCCCACTCCCGACCCATTGTCCTCAAGGATGAACTTCTTCTCGGGCGTTCCCATCGCGTGTTTCCAAGTGCTTAGGCCCGCCTTGCTCGCGATGTTCTCGAAGAGAACCGGACCGTCTTTCACGAAGCCGCCGGCGGTGATCGGCCGGTGCTCCTTGTCGAGCACTGCCGGTTGCGCGCCTCCTGTATTGACTCCTCCAACGGCGGGAGCCTGTCCACCTTCCCGGGGCTTGTCGGATTGTGTATCGGCAGCGTGAGAGTCCGGTGTAGTGGACTGTGCGGCGCAGCGGTGCGAAGCCGCAACCAGTGCGAGGAACAGCGCCATGCCTGCAACTCTGCAAATGGATCTTCGTCTGGCGAAAAGTCGATTCCCTCTGTCCCGTGAAACAAACGCAACGTGATTCAGGGAAGGGGAGGACAGAAAACGCTGGGGAATCAGCGTGATCACTGGGCCTCCACATGACACATAATTAAGATACTTCACTGGGGTTGATTCCTGACTCATCCAAAAGATGGAGGGCCGCGGGCAAAGGCCACCGAGCGCCCAGGCTTGTCCACGGCATAAGTCGGCTAACCCAGTGAGATTGATTGCCTGGCAGCCAATGCAGAACGCGGATACAGACGACACAGCGTGCGTCTGCGATTAACGAACAGGCTCTCGCTGCGCCTTGCCTTCAGAATGGCGGGAAGATTCTTCGTGTTGGCTTTTCGAGTCAAGAGAGCGCTTCCGGTTTCTTCGCGCTTTGAACAATTGCTCCGTCCTGCAAACGGAACACCGCCAGGGGAAGTAGCCGAAGAGTGGAGCCAGCCAGACGCGCAGGAATCCTTCCCGCTGGATCCGGCGCATTCGATGGCTCTGACACTTCATGCACACCATTTGTATCCACTCCCTTGTGCTGAAAGACGAAGGTAGAACTTACCATTATAGAGTCATACGGCCCGAAGGCTTCTTTTGAGGAGTGCAATTCACACTCCTGAGAATTTAAAGGTAACGGCACACCTCGTGAATCGGCTACCATGGCCCACCGCCCTCGCGCCCCTTGCTTTCAGTCTTTCTTGACGTGCCCCTTGCTTCTCTGCTCTACTGCAATCAACGTGATGCATAACTCCGGCGCCAATTCGAGCCTTTCTCCGGTCCTGCGCGTCGCCATGCCGGTTCCCACCATGCGAATTAGCGGCCCCAATGTGCGCGCGGGAAACGAAGCCTGAAGAACCAGAAAGCGGCAATGCAGCATCCAGGCCACCACCCGCAAGCGCGGCTGGTGGTTTTTTTATTTTCCGCCCAATCTCGGATTTGCGTTCTTTCTGTTTTTTCACCCAGCCAAGGAGGAAGATCTTGGAATCCGTCACCCTCAACAGCATCCAGGCGGCGCGTGCGCGCATTGGAGAAGCAATCTACGTCTCTCCCTGCCAACTCTCCAGCGACCTCTCAGAATTAACCGGATTGCCGCTGCACCTGAAGCTCGAAAACCTGCAACGCACCGGCTCCTTCAAAGAGCGGGGCGCGCTGAACAAGCTGCTCACTCTTGAGCCAGCCGAGCGCGAACGCGGTGTCATCACCGCCAGCGCAGGCAACCACGCTCAGGGCGTCGCATTTCACGCCGCCAACCTCGGAATTCAGGCGCAGATCGTGATGCCTCTGGCCACGCCTCAGATTAAGGTCGGAGCTACGCAGGGCTTCGGGGCTGAGGTCTTTCTCCACGGCGCCAACTACGACGAGGCTTGCGAAGAGGCCCTGCGCATCTGCCGCCAAGAGAGCCGCACCTTCATCCACCCCTTTGACGACCCTGAGATCATCTCCGGCCAGGGCGCCATCGGCCTGGAACTGCTCGAACAGGTTCCCGGTCTTGAAGCCGTCGTCGTTCCCATCGGCGGTGGCGGCCTCATCGGCGGCATAGCGTGCGCGCTCAAAGAGACCAACCCAAACATCCGCGTCATCGGCGTCGAGCCAGAGAAGTTGCCATCCATGCTCCGCGCCACAGAGGCCGGCCGGCCGGTTACGATACCCACCGAGGCCACGATCGCCGACGGCATCGCTGTTCGCCGTGCCGGCGACCTGACGCTGCCGCTCGTCTCCCGCTACGTGGACGAGATCGTCACCGTGGACGACGAGGAGATCGCCAGCGCCATCCTCATGCTGCTGGAGCACGAAAAGACTTTGGCCGAGGGCGCGGGAGCGGCAGCCCTGGCTGCACTGCTTCAATCCAAAACCGACCTGCGTGGCCGGCGCACTGTGGTGCTTGTCTCCGGCGGCAACATCGACGTTACCCTCTTGGCCAAGATCATCGAACGCGGCTTGGTCAAAGACGGTCGCCTGCTGCGCATCCGAGTTCACCTCCAGGACCGCCCAGGCGCACTGCTGGCGCTCACCCAGGTTCTTGCCCGCGAGCGCGCCAACATCGTCGAGACCATCCACAATCGCTCCTACTATGGCGTCAGCCTCGGCGAAACCGTGATCGACGTGACGCTAGAAACCCGCGGCGCAGCCCACATCACCGCCATTAATCGCGCATTGGCCGAGGCCCGCTTTCTCTTCGAGCGCATAGAGTAGGAGTTGAAATGTACGCGCCCAAATTCAATCAAGTCTCTGACCGCTCCACTCTTATTGAGGCGATGCAGTCCTACTCGTTCGCCATTCTCTTCGGCCCGCAGTCGATTGCGGAGGTCGCGACGCCGCTTGCCGCCACGCACCTTCCGCTCGTTGTCAAGGATGAAGGCCCCCATGGCCTGCTCGAAGGCCACTTTGCCCTTGCCAATCGTCACTGGCAGGCTCTGGCCGGACGCGAAATCCTGGTCGTCTTCTCTGGACCCCACAGCTACGTTTCGCCCACTCTTTATGCCGATCCGCTCTCGGTCCCCACCTGGAACTACATTGCCGTGCACGCGTATGGCACCCTTGAAATGGTCGAGGACGAGCCGGGCAAGGAAGCCATCCTCGCTGGCCTGATCCAGGCCCACGAGCCCGCCTTCGCCGGCAAATGGCGCGCCATGAACAACGGTTTTCGCCGCTCCATGCTGGCCGGAATTGTCGGCTTCCAAATCCCGATCGCGCGCATCGAAGGGAAGTTCAAGATCAGCCAGAACCGCGACCAGGCAGAGCGCCTCAACATCCATGCCGCCCACGCCGTCGGCAGCCCCGATCAGCAGGCCCTCGCCGCCTGGATGGCGAGGCTCAGTGTGTGATGGAAGCTTAGAGACTACGATTCTCAACTCCCTTGCTATTTGCTATACTTGTTGAGTTCACCACAGTGCGGAGGTGGCGAAATTGGCAGACGCACCAGCTTGAGGTGCTGGCGCCCAAAAGGCATAGGGGTTCAAGTCCCCTCTTCCGCACCAAATCTCTCGCGTCCTGGTCAGCCGGACTGGCCTTAGAAAGCAGCTTTCAAGATGAATATCCTTCTCTACTTCGTTGTAATCCTGCACGTGATCGTGTGCCTCTTTCTGATCGGCGTCGTCCTCCTGCAACAGGGCCGCTCGGCCGATCTGGCTGGCGCCTTCGGCGGCCAGGGCTCGCAGACCGCCTTCGGCCCGCGCGCCGCGGCCAACGTCCTCACGCGGCTCACCACCTGGTCGGCAATCATCTTCATGTGCACATCGATTGGTTTGGCAGCCCTTTATGTGCGCTCTGGAACCGCTTCGCACTCTGTGCTTTCAAATTCCAAATCCGCGCCCGTCTCCGCCCCGGCCAAGTCTGGAAAGTAGAGCATAAACCCCTACTGGACAAAGAGATGCAGAAACGACGGCAGGCCACGCGGCCTGCCGTTTCTGCCTGTTGCCAACTCCGTTTAAGCTCCACTAGTGTCCTGAGTCTGAAACAAGCAGCACAAAATAGGTTGTCATTCTGAGCGAACGGGGCCCCGAACGTCTTTCAGTTCGGGGGTGGTGAGTCGAAGAATCTGCGGTTGTTCTTCGATGGACTTCAGGCTCACCATACTCGATAGAATACTTTGACTGTCGGCATCGAGTGGATCTCCAGTTCCGCTCAAGACAGCCGGTTGCTGCAAGCATAGGTAGCGCTGGCCTCCTGGCCGGCTGTCGCGTGGACCTCCCGGTCCACGACGCGCTCTACACCAACAGGCAATACAGGCAATTTGTTTTAAAGATTTATGTTGACAGATATATCTCACAGATATATCTTGAAGCTACATGAAGGACAACCGCACGGCCTACGTCATCCTCGGTATGCTCTCCCTCGCGCCGAGTGCCTCCGGCTACGAGCTGCATAAGGCCATCGAAGAAAACTTCGGCAGCTTTTGGGGCGAGAGCTACGGGCAAATCTACCCCACCCTCAAGCGGCTGGCCGCGGAGGGTCTGATCGAGCCTTGCAAGCCCGCCTCGGCCCCCAAGAAGCGCCGCCAGCAATACGCGCTGACCGATGCCGGGCGCACCTGTCTTCGAGAGTGGCTCGCCTTGCCCTTTCAAAATGATCCCCCTCGCAATGAATTCATGCTCAAGCTCTTCTTTGGCCGGGAGGCCGCGCCCGGCGTCTCGATCGCGCACGTCCGGGAGTTGCAGCTACGGAACCAGCGCGTGCTTGCCACTCTCGAAGGGATCGAGAAAATGGCGAACCAGCATCAATCCCAGAACCCGCACAAGCCGTACTGGATGCTCACCCTGAGCCTGGGAATCGCCATGACCCGCGCCGCGCTCGACTGGGGTGAATCGGCGCTGAAAGAACTCGTTTCCATCGAGGCCGCCGCGCCAACAAATCTGTCACCCTGACTAACCCAGCTCGCCTCGCCGAGTTACTGCCAAAGATGAACAGTCGGGATGCTCCAAAAAACTCCGTGCCCCATCCATTCGCCGTCTTTTTGGCGAATGGGTGGGAAACCTCAATCCTCAACCAACCGCCTTCAACCTGAGTGACCAAGAGCGAAGCGAAGGGGAGTCGAAAACCTGCCCTGAGCTGAGTCGAAGCGGACCGGCGGTTGTTCTGGCTCTTGCTTTTTGCTGTAACTCAGCTAGTGTCCTGAGTCTGAAACAAGCAGCACAAAATAGGTTGTCATTCTGAGCGAACGGGGCCCCGAACGTCTTTCAGTTCGGGGGTGGTGAGTCGAAGAATCTGCGGTTGTTCTTCGATGGACTTCAGACTCACCACACTAGGTCCATCAAGGGTACAAATGGAGGATTCGAAATAATGCCTACGAAGGTCAATCCCAGCCGCCGGTCGCCGATTGTAGCCTGCGCTGCCGCCAGCCTGTTTATCCTCGGCAACTTCATCTCTTCGCTGGGAGCATTGACCGGCCCAATCCTCCCCACGTGGTTCGTCGGTACGCAAAAGCCCCGCCGCGGATTTCTCTGGATGGTTGCCTTCGCCTATCTTCCCGGTCTGATCTTCGGTTGGCGAAAGATCCCCCTGACTGGCGCAGTTCAAGCTCTCGAATATCTTGGCTGGGCGCTCGTCGCCGCGGTGATTGGCACTCTGCCTTTCACCTTCCATCGCCTGGTCAGCCCGCGCCTCTCTGGATTCCTTTCCACGCTGCCTTTGCCGCTGGCCGCCGCAGTTGCAATTCCGTCGCTCGCCCTGCCACTGCACCTCGGCGGCGCTCCAACGATCGGTTTCCTCTCACTCCTTACCTTTTGGTTTGCCGCGACGGTCGTGTGGCTGTGGAACAACGAATCTCGCGTCACTGACTTGGTCTTCGGCGCAGGCTTCGTCGTTGCGGGGGGCTTCGCGCTCCTTCGCCATTTCGGCGGTGTTGCAATCCCGCTCAATCTGCCCGTCGGCGCGGCATTTTCCTGGGCTTGCCTTGGCGCAGCGCTGCTTCTGAGCCTCTGGGCCATCTTCCACCCCATCAAGCAACGGAGTTGGGCCAGCCGTCCCGAGACCGTGGCAATGTTGCAAAGCCCCTTCACCCGCGAGCCCTTGCATGTTGTCGTTGAAAAGGGCAGGGAAGCATTGGTCAGCAATTCCGGCGAGCGCTTCCTCATCCACAACGGAATTCCTGCCTTTCTCAACCCCGAAGATCTCACCGGCGACAACGGCAAATACAACAAGCTGTATGAGACCATTGGCGGTTTTTACGACGACACCCAGCGCGTCTTCTGCGCCTTCCGGGGCTTGGACATCAGCTCCTACTTCCGCGCTTATATGGATCTCCTCGATGTCCATTCCGGTGATTCGGTGCTCGAGACTTCGGTCGGCACCGGCCTCAACTTCAAATACCTTCCCAGTGGAGTGAAACTCTCCGGCCTCGATCTCTCGCCCGAGATGCTGGCCAACTGTCAGGCCAGCCTGCGTCGCTGGCAGATGGACGCCGACCTGTATCTCGGCAACGCCGAAAGTCTTCCCTTCGCCGACTCAAGCTTCGATGTGGTCTTTCATGCCGGCGGCATCAACTTCTTCTCGGACCGCGCCAAGGCCATCCGCGAGATGATTCGCGTCGCCAGGCCGGGTAGCCTGCTGATGATCACCGATGAAACCGAGGAGTACGCGAAGAACACCTATGAGCGCCTTCCGATTGCCAGCAGCTATTTCAAAGATCGCAAGGAGGCGGTCACCACGCCCATCGATCTGATCCCGCCCGAGATGCAAGACATTCATCTCGAAATGATCAAGAACGGCCAGTTCTATGCGATCACCTTCCGCAAGCCACCTGCGGCGGGGCCATCTGCCTCCGGTAGCACAAGCTCGGTCGCATCCGTGTGAGAACCGGGCAGGGGGCCGCGGAAATGTCACAAGATTCGAGAGCGCTGTAAAATCAATGCATGATCTTGGAGACCTTTCCCGTAGGCCCACTTGCCTGCAACTGCACCCTTCTGGGCGATCCCGACGCCGGCGAAGCCATTGTCATCGATCCCGGAGACGAGGTCGGCCGAATTCATCGCTGGCTCACCGAACTTGGCCTGAAGCTCAAGCAGATTCTCATCACCCACGCCCACATCGATCACGTGGGCGGCGCGCTCCGCCTCAAGCAGCTTACCGGCGCGCCCATTCTGCTCAACGAAAACGACCTGCCGCTGCTCAAAATGATGGATCAGCAGGCCGGTTGGCTCGGCATCGAGACGCCCGAGACCGCCCCGCCCGACGAGAATCTGGCCGACGGCCAGCACGTCGGTCTCGTGCACTACCCCGCGCTGGTCCTCCACACCCCCGGCCACACGCAAGGCTCGGTCTGCCTCCACTTTGCCCCGCTCAAGCTGCTGGTGGCCGGCGACACGCTCTTTGCCGGCAGCATCGGTCGCACCGACCTGCCCGGCGGCGACTCCGGCCAGATCATCGACTCCATCCAGAATCGTTTACTAGCGCTGCCTGACGAAACCCGCGTCCTCACCGGCCACGGCCCCGCCACCACCATCGGCGCCGAACGCCGGAGCAACCCTTTCCTGCGCGGGTAGCGGAGAACAGGGAACAGGGAACGGAGTTTGTAAGTCTTCTGCTACTGCGCGGACAGTTAGTGGAAGACTCCCTCGGCCCGCAAAACCTCGATGCAGCGCATCAGCCCGCCGTCCGTAGTCAAGATGCTCCAGCGCTCTTTGAGTGCGACAGCGCAGATCAGAATATCGATCGCCCCGCACTCTACTCCGCGAGTCCGGCAGAGATTGAACAATCTCGCTGCTTCTTCATAATGCGAGGTTGGAATCGGCTTGTCTGGAAAGCTTTCGAGCGCTCGGCTCAATCGCTTGAATTGAGCGGCCTCTTTGATTCCTGAAAGGACTTCCTGGCGGATTGGGCCGATGATGGCTACCCGGCCGTTCTGGACCGCCTCGGAAAGAACGGCCACGATGCGATGCTCATCCTTGCTCAGAAGAGCCTTGTTCTTGCGCCGAAGTGCAAGCGACCAGACACAACTATCGATCAGGGTTTTCACGGTTCGATTTCGATCTGATCGAGCCGTCGCATCTTCTTGTAGTCATAGGCCGGGTCATAGTCGATCGTCCCAAACAGATTAAGGATCTCCAATTGCTTTCGCCGCTGAATGTACTCCTCTAAGGCAGCAGTCACCGCGGCCTTCTTGGTCGCGTGGTTGCCGACCCGTCGCGCCTCGGCGATCAGGCCGTCATCGAGAGCGAGATTCGTTGGCATCGTTGCGGCTCCTTCGTGTGTAGCATATCACACATTGGAGTGTGTGGAATCGAAAGCCTTCCAAGACTCGCTGAGGTAGTCAACCATCCGGGCAACCCCGGCGCTGAACTCCTCCACCGGCCTGAGCAAACTCAACACCAGCCAGCCCGACTCCGCCATCCCGAAGAAGTAGCCGGGATGAACCCAGACGCCGCGCTCCAGCAGTGCCAGCACCGTCTGTTCGTCCGGCCCGAGAGCCGGCATGCGCAGTACCGCGTACCAGCCGCCCTCGACCTCCAGGCGGCTCACCACAGGAAGCCCGGCAAGCCGGCGGTCGAGCACGGCCAGGTTGACCGCCACCCGCTCTTGAATCTGTCGCTGAATCGCCTCGCGGCTTTCCAGCCAGGCCGGCATCGCCCACTGCACCGGCGCATTCATCGAGAGAAATGTGTCCGCGATAACCTCCAGGCGATCCAGCGCCGAGCCAGACTCGGGTCCGGTGGCAACAATCCACGCCGCCTTCATCTGTGGCAGCCCGGCAATCTTGCTCAATCCGCTCACGACAAAAACCGGAACGCGCTCAAGCCCTGCGGCAAAGCTCGTAGCCGTCGCGCCAAAGCTGTAGTCGAGAAAGACCTCGTCAACGATCAGCGCGAGGTCGAACTCCCGGCAGAGCCGCGCCAGCTCCTCGGCCTCCCACGGCTTGATGAAGTGCCCGGTCGGGTTGTTGGGATGCACCACCACGATCGCGCGCGTCTGGGGCGTAATGGCCCTCCGGATCCCCTCCGGATCGATCTGCCAGCCGTGATCGTAGATCAGTGGCGCGGCCTTGAGGCTCACGTCGTCCAGCACCGCCAAAAAATCGAAGAGCGGATAGCCCGGCTGTGCGACCAGAATCTCGCCGCCCGGATCGCAGAGCAGCCGGAAGAGGAAGCTGTACGCCTCGCTGGTACTTGTAGTGAGCACAATCTGCTCGGGCTTGAGAGCCACGCCGTGATCCGCATAATACGCGCAGACCGCCTCGCGCGCCGGCTTCAAGCCGCGCGGTTGCGGATCGTAATCGAGCGCCCGTGGATGAGCCAGCGCCGCCAGCAGTTCCGGCGAGTACTCAAACCCGCAGCGCGCAGGATTCGATGCCGTCAGGTCGGCGATGGGCAGCCCGGCCGCCGTGCGCAGCCGGTGCGCCCGCGCCAGTTCGCTCTCCTCCGTGTTCCAGTTGGTTCGCCGCGAAAAGCGCATCGTACTCTTCCCCATCAGAATTTCGAAAAGGCTGCTGCACCGCAGGTGCCACAATAAGGTGGTGCGTCCTTTTCAACATTACACGGACGCTCCCAGGAGGGAAGTTTGGCTCTGCGTGCAGTTGTCTTCGACTATGGAATGGTGTTGACCGGAGAGCCGGACCCCACAGCTTACGCCGCCCTGCTCCGCGTCACTGGATTGCCAGTGGCCCAATTTGAGCCCCTTTACTGGGCCGACCGGTCTGCGTTGGACGAAGGCAAGCTTACCGGCATCGCCTTCTGGCAAAAGTTTATGCGCGACGCTGGAATGCCGCCGAATCAAGAGATGGTCGAAGAGTTGAACCGTTGGGATGTGCGTCTCTGGACCACAGAGAATCCCGCCATGCTGGCCTGGCAACTTGCGATCAAGCAGCGCGGCCTGCTCACCGCCATTCTCTCCAACATGGGCGACGACGTGCTTGCCAGCGTCGAGCGCAAATTCGACTGGATTCACCGCTTCGACGTGCTGGTCTGGAGTTGTCAGCTCGGCGTCGTCAAGCCCGACCCGGCTATCTATCGCCACATGCTTAACGAACTCGCAGTCCAGCCCGAAGAGACGCTCTTTATCGACGACAGGCTGCCCAATATCGAGGCCGCACGGGCTCTGGGAATGCAGGCCATCGAGTTTTCCACCATCGAACGCCTCCGAGCCGACCTGATCGCGCTCCGGCTCGACGCTCAGCTACCATTGCCCTCCTGAAAATAGCCTGCGTCCCGGCGACCGGCTCATCCGTCTGGAGAACAAGCAAAGCGTTTACAGGGTGAATTCATTGCAAACAACGAACAAATTTCGCACGGCCATTTCGGCTGTGCTGGGTACAATTTTGGCGCTGAGCGCGGGGTTGGCGTTCGGGCAGAGCGTGCCGGTGGTTACAGGCGACGCGCGGGTAGACAAGCTGCTGAGCCAGATGACGCTCAAAGAAAAGCTCACGCTGATTCATGGCACTCAAGAGGATCCGGCGGTCTATCAGGGTCAGGCCGGCTACCTGGCCGGCATTCCGCGCCTGGGTATTCCGGGTATGCGCTTCGCCGATGGGCCTCCGGGCGTGCTCACCCGCCATCCGTCGCAGGGCGAGACGGCCACCATGGGCGTGGCCGCCACCTTCAGCCGCAAGACGGCCGAGGAAAACGGCTTGGTCATTGGCCGCGAAGACCGTGCGCTGGGCATTGACGTCTCCCTCCAGCCCTTTGTCAATATCGACCGCGATCTCCAATTCGGCCGCGGCTTCAACACCTTCGGCGAAGACCCGTTCCTCACCGCCGAGATGGGGGTTGCCGAGGTCAAGGGCATCCAGTCGCAGCATGTCATGGCGCAGATCAAGCATTATGTGGCCTATGACTCAGAGAGCGGCAACATCTTTGTGGACGACCAGGCGCTGCACGAGATCTATGTTGCGCCCTTCGACGCAGCCATCAAGCAGGCGGACGTCTCGTCGATCATGTGCTCCTACAACCGCGTCAACGGCGCCTTCGCCTGCGGCAACGACTCAACGCTGACTAAAATCCTGCGCGATGAGATCGGATTCAAGGGCTTTGTGACCTCTGACTGGGGCGCGGTTCACGCCGTCAACTTCATCAACGCCGGTCTGGACATGGAGATGCCCGGCGAACCGTCGACCGCTCCAGGCGGCTTTAACATCTCCTCGTTCTTCGACTTGCTGCCCGCGCCTCCTCCGCCTCCCGCACACAAAAATGATGATGTGGCGGACAGCATGTTCGGCGGTCATATTCCCGAGGAGCCAACTCCTGAGCGCTTCCGCACGGGCGACTTCGGCCTCAAACTCGACCCCAAAAAAATGACCGAAGCCCTCAAGGACGGCACAGTCAATGAGGCGGCCATCACCCGCGCCGCCGGCCGCGTCCTCTACGAGATCGTTCACTTCGGCTACCTCGACGGCCAGTCGAAGCACGACGTGACTGAACAGTCCATCGAAGCCAACGCCAAAATCATCGAGAAGACCGGCGAAGAGGCCGCTGTCTTGCTGAAGAACGAAGGCGGCGTGCTTCCCTTGAAGGCCGCGGACCTCGACTCCGTTGTCCTCATAGGACCAACCGCCGGGCAGGTGGATTCGATCGGCATCAACGGTGAACGCTCCGTCGGTCTGCCTCAACGCCAGGTCGGCCCGCTTGCGGCTCTCAAAGAAATCACCGGCAATGCCAGCATCAAATTCGCCGTCGACGATGACATGACCGGAGCGCTGGTTCCTGCCGGCGCGCTGAGCCACGACGGCAAGCCGGGTTTGGTCCGCACCGGCTCAGGCGCCGAGCAAACCGACGCCCAGATCAACTTCACCGGCGCCGGTGCCCTGCCGGCCAACTCGACCGTCACCTGGAAGGGATCGCTTACCGCGCCTCACGCGGGAACCTACTGGCTCTATCTCCAGGCCCTCGGAACCAACGCCAATATCGCAATCGACGGCAAGCGCCTTGCCGCCACCGGCGCCCGCCAGGGCGGTGTTCACGGAGACATCCTGCAAGCCAACCAGGACAACGCAGTTCCGACCCCCGACGGCCTCGACAATGTGCGTCGCGCCGTTGAGCTGACCGCCGGGCCGCACGCGATCGAAATCGCGACCAGCCCCGACACTTCCAACTCGCCCGTCCAGGTTCGCCTCAACTGGTATACCCCCGAACAGCGCAAGGCCGACCATGAAGCCGCCATCGCCGCCGCTAAGAGCGCAAAGGTCGCGGTGGTGTTTGTCTGGACCCGCCTTCACCCCGTATTCGGTCTGCCCGGCGAGCAGGACAAACTCGTCGACGAAGTGGCCGCGGTCAACCCCAACACCATCGTCGTGCTCAACACCAGCCAACCGGTGGCTCTGCCCTGGATCGACAAGGTCAAGGCCGTCCTCGAAATGTGGTGGCCCGGCGATGAGGGCGGCTGGTCCACGGCTAACCTGCTCGCCGGCAAGGCCAGCCCCGCCGGACGCCTGCCCGTCACCTGGGGCAAGCATCTTGAAGACTACCCCGCTACCGATCCGAAACATCCCGAGCGCTCCTTCAAGGGCGTGGACGGCAGGACCGTTTACACCGAGGGCGTCAATGTTGGCTATCGCTGGTTCGACAAAGAGAAGATCGCTCCGCTCTTCGCCTTCGGTCACGGCCTCAGCTACACCACCTTCGCTTACTCCGGCCTGAAGGTCGAGAAAGCCTCCGATGGCGGCCTCGACGTCAGCGTGGCCATCAAGAACACCGGCAACGTTGACTCAGACGAAGTTCCGCAGGTTTATCTTGGAGCGCCCACCGAAATTCCCGCCGGAGTGCAGTTCACGGTGCGCTCTCTCGTAGCCTTCGACCGCATTCATCTGGCCGCCGGCGAAGCCAGGACTGCAACACTCCATGTAGCCCCGCGCCAGTTACAGTACTGGTCAACGAAGGAAGGGAAGTGGGTCACCGCAACCGGCAAGCGCACCGTCAGCGTAGGCGCATCCTCACGCGATCTACGCCTCGAGCAGACCATCGATTAGAGCTGCCTTGCTATTGTAAAGATGTGGATTTCACGCCCTTCCGCGTTCTTTGCGGAAGGGCGTGAACCATGATGGCCCCTCCTCCATCATTGGATAGTTTGTTAGTGGGTCAATCTGAAGGGTACGGGCTTCAGCCCGTACATAGATGCTGAATAAATAGCTTGGGCTTTAGCCCCTGAGGGAGTGGTCTTTTAGGCTGGCCCACTACCAGTAGTTTCTGCTGGTCCTCGGCCCGTTACACTCTCCCTATGGCCCTTCGCCTCTTCGCCGCCACCACCAGCCAAGGTAAGCTGCGCGACTTTCGCACCGCCGCCGTAGCTCATTCACTCACCATCGACCCGTTGCCCGCTCTCAAGACCATCCCCGCACCTGAGGAAGACGGCCTCACCTTCGCCGCCAACGCTACCCTCAAGGCCGTCTACTACTCCCGCTTCGCTCCCGGCGCGCTGGTCGTGGCCGACGACTCCGGCCTCGAAGTGGACGCCCTCGACGGCGCTCCCGGCGTGCGCTCGGCCCGCTTTGCGGCTGACTTTGGCCTCACCGACTCGCCCGACGCCAACGACAACACCGACGTCTGGAACAACATGATCCTGCTGCAGCGCCTCGCCGGTGTTCCTGCCGCCGAGCGCACTGCCCGCTATCGGTGCGTACTCGTAGCCGCTCGCGACGGCATGGCTCTCTATACGGCCGATGGCGCTGTCGAGGGCCTGATTCTTGAGGCGCCCCGCGGCACAGGAGGCTTTGGCTACGACCCGCTCTTCTACCTGCCTGCGCTCGACCGCTCCATGGCAGAACTCGATCTCGAAACCAAGCACACCCTCAGCCATCGAGGACGCGCCATTGCCGCGCTATTGCCCTTGCTCAATGCCTGAAGTGCCGAAACTCACGACCAAAAAGTAAATCCCCACGGAGTGGGTTGACGGGCGTGATGCAGAACACCAATAATGAATCAAATTCAGGCCGCGCTTCCCAGCCCCCAAACCGAAACCGCTGTCCCCCGGAATCTGGACTTGTAAGCCATCAGGAGCTGACACCGTCATGGCAACCGCTCAACAACCTGCCGCGCCAACCGTCCGCCCCGGCGTCCAGCCATTGCGCGCCGGTGAGGGCTATTCCTTCCTTCTGCGCAAGCTGCATTCCCTTCTGGGAATCATTCCCATCGGCGCCTTTCTCCTCGAGCACCTGCTCTCGAACTTCGAGGCCCTCAAAGGCCCCGCCGCCTACGGTGAGCAGGTCCGCTTCCTCAACAGCCTGCCGATGGTCCGCGTGCTGGAGTGGGTCTTCATCTTTTTGCCCATCCTCTATCACGGCTGCTACGGCGTCTGGATCTGGCTGCGCGGCAAATCCAACATCGTCTACTACCCCTGGGCAGGGAACTGGCTCTACGTCTCCCAGCGCTACACCGGCCTCATCGCCTTCGCTTACATCGTCCAACATGTTATCCGGCAGCGTTTCACAGGCGTAATGCTTCCAGAGCATCCGATGGAGGCCTTCAACAAGGTGCATACGGAACTGGCAAATCCCTGGATGCTTGCCGTCTATGTCATCGCCATGATCGCCATCTGCTGGCACTTCGCTTACGGCGTATGGCTCTTCGCGGCCAAGTGGGGCATTACTCCCGGCGCAACCGCCCGCAAGCGCTTCGGTTATGTCTGCGTAGCCTTTGGCATCGGACTAGCCATCATGGGACTCATGAGCATTTGGGCATTCGTTGGCCACTGATCTCTGATCCCTGACCTCTGATCTCTGTTTTTGTCCGAAAGGAAAGACCTTCATGGCAGCACCTAAAATCATTGTGGTTGGCGGAGGATTGGCCGGGCTCTCCGCGGTCATCAAGATCGCCGAGGCAGGCGGGTCGGTTGACCTCTTTTCGATCGTCCCCGTCAAGCGCTCTCACTCGGTTTGCGCGCAGGGTGGCATCAACGCAGCCAAGAATCTGAAGGGCGAGGGCGACACCACCGACAAGCACTTCGACGACACGATCTATGGCGGCGACTTCCTGGCCAACCAGACGCCGGTGAAGGCGATGTGCGAGGCCGCGCCGGCGATTATCGATCTGCTCGACCGCATGGGCGTGCCCTTTAACCGCACGCCTGAAGGGCTTCTGGACTTTCGCCGCTTTGGCGGCACTCTCTATAACCGCACCGCCTTTGCGGGCGCCACCACAGGGCAGCAGTTGCTCTATGCGCTCGACGAGCAGGTGCGCCGTCACGAGTCCGAAGGCAAGGTCAAGAAGTACGAGGGCTGGGAATTCCTCTCCGCCGTACTCGACTCGAAGGGCGTGGCGCGGGGCATCACCGCGCTCGACCTGCGGACGATGGAACTGCGCAGCTTTCCAGCCGACGCCATCATTCTCGCCACCGGCGGCATCGGTGCGATTTTTGGAAAGAGTACCAACTCCGTCGTCTGCACCGGCTCGGCGCAATCGGCTGTTTACCAGCAGGGCGTCTACTACGCCAACGGCGAACTGATCCAGGTCCATCCCACTTGCATTCCCGGCGAAGACAAGCTGCGCCTGATGTCGGAGTCGGCCCGCGGCGAAGGCGGACGCATCTGGGTTCCGCGCACCCCCGGCGACAAGCGCCCCATCAAGCAGATTCCCGAGGCCGAGCGCTATTACTTTCTCGAAGAGTGGTATCCCAAGTACGGCAACCTCGTCCCGCGCGACATCGCCACCCGCGCCATTCACAAGGTCGTCTATGAGGAAGGCCTCGGCATCGACGGCCAGCCCATGGTCTATCTCGATCTCTCGCACATCGACCGCGCCACGCTCGACCGCAAGCTCGGCGGCATCCTCGATATCTACGAGAAATTTGTCGGCGACGACCCGCACGATGTGCCCATGAAGATCTTCCCCGGCATGCACTACACGATGGGCGGCCTGTGGGTCGACTTCAATCAGATGACCAACATTCCCGGCATCTTTGCCGCCGGTGAATGCGAATACCAATACCACGGCGCCAACCGCCTGGGCGCGAATTCGCTGGTCAGTTGCATCTTCGGCGGGTTCATTGCCGGACCCAATGCCCTGACTTATGCCAGGAATCTCTCCGCGCAAGCAGGCGACGGAGGTCATGCCCAGGAGTTAGTCCGCCAGGCCTCGATCAATACCGCCTTGCTGAATAACAACGGCAAGGAAAACCCCTTCAAGTTATGGCGCGAGTTAGGCGAAACCATGACCAAGCACGCCACGGTAATTCGATATAACAAGGGCCTCGAAGAGGCTGATAAGAAGATCGTCGAGCTGCTCGACCGCTACAAAAAAGTCAACCTGGCCGACCGAAGCCAGTGGGCCAACACCAGCTTCGCCTTCGCCCGCCAGCTCTATAACATGCTTGAACTCTCCCGCGTCGTCGTTCAGGGTGCGATCCTGCGCGATGAGTCGCGCGGCGCGCACTACAAGCCCGACTTCCCAGAACGCAACGACGAGTTGTTCCTCAAGACCACCAAGGCCAACTATACGGCCACCGGCCCGCGCTTCGAGTACGAAGCCGTCGATACGCAATTCATCAAGCCGCGCCCGCGCCGTTACGACGCAACCAAATGAGCCAAGGGAGACTGACAATGGCAACCAAGACTGTGCAATTTGAGATCAAGCGCCAGGCCAGCCCCGATGCTCCCGCCGTCTGGGAGAGCTTCGCAATCGAGTGGCGGCCCGGTATGAATGTCATCTCCGCGATGATGGAGATCGCCGCGAACCCAGTAACCGCCGACGGCCGCGCGACGACTCCTGTTACATATGATTCCAATTGCCTGGAGGAGATCTGCGGGTCGTGTGCCATGAGAATTAACGGCAAGGCTCGGATGGCCTGTTCGGCGCTTGTCGATAATCTCGAACAGCCTATTCGCGTCGAGCCGCTCAGTAAGTTCCCCTTGGTGCGCGACCTGCAAGTGGACCGGTCCGTCTTGTTCGAAAACTTGAAAGCGGTCAAGGCCTGGGTTCCCATCGACGGTACTTATGACCTCGGCTCAGGCCCGCGCGTTCTGCCGCAGCAGCAGGAGATCAACTACCCGCTCTCCAATTGCATCAGTTGCACCTGCTGCATGGAGGTCTGCCCGCAGTTCAACGAGGAGACAGGGTTCGTCGGCGCGGCCACCATCGCCCAGGTGAAGCTCTTCAACAATCACCCTACCGGAAAGGTTCTCGCTGCGGAACGACTGCGGGCTCTGGCCGGCGACGGCGGCATTCAGGAGTGCGGATTTGCGCAAAACTGCGTCGAAGTCTGCCCCAAGAGCATTCCTCTCACCAACGCCATCTCCGATGTAAGCCGCGACGTTCTTGTCCAGAAAGCCAAGGATTTTCTGGGCAGGTGACGGCGCTCGACGAGCCTTCTGACCTTGCCCTCAGAATGCGTATCTCTTAACCGGCCGGGTTTTGAGGATTAAATTCATCCTCGTCGTCGTCGCGGCGGTGGGAATGTGGGAATCGGCTTCA
>Ga0302189_10000146_pt1 | contig 56186 bp, 32 predicted proteins | sample II_Bog_E2_2_FD_194551 | JGI IMG/M metagenome (GOLD analysis project Ga0302189, IMG submission 194551) | Peat permafrost microbial communities from Stordalen Mire near Abisko, Sweden - II_Bog_E2_2 | ecosystem: Environmental > Terrestrial > Soil > Wetlands > Peat | place: Sweden: Abisko...
CATTTCGGACTGAACGCGGCTATGCCCTGCCCGTGAGAATCCGTCCAGGCGCCAAGATGATCGATGCGCACTCCTAAATCCACGGTCAGCCGCTTGGTCGCCTTCCAGGAATCCTGCGCAAACCCTGAAATCGTCCAATAATAAATATTCGTCGAGGGATTGAAGTTCTGCTGGGTGAATGAATCAACATCTCCCAGCATGAAATCGGCCAGGAAATTGGCTCCGCAGCCCGTGAAGTGGCACTGCGCCGTATAGTGCGTGCCGGCGGCATCGGCAAAACTCGCCGCGCCTTCGGCCAGCGACGGGACATAGTAGTTCCAGATTTGGCCGTTGGTCAACGGGCTGAGATCGGTCTGGTTCGCGGTGTCGCGCTCGACATACGTTCCAAACTTCAGGGAATGGGACTTGAACAGGAAATTGAAGTTGTCGCTTCCCGACGGCAGAAACTTCTTCGAGACATACCGGCCATTGCTGAAATCCGGAGTAATAGCCAGCGGCAGTCCGTCGGACCCGTAGTCGGCCAACTGCGGAATATCGTCGGAACCGCAGTAGGGACATGCCCCGGTGCGAGTGACGATGCCGCTGTAAGGATAGCCCCACGTGCTCTTGAGCAACTTGCTCGGGTCTCCGGAGTAATAGTACTGGCCGACGTAGGAAACAGATCCGGTAACTTCATTGGTGGCCCGCGCGCTGAAGACATGCGAATAATCCAGGCTGGCAGTATTCGATGTAGTCGTATTGTTGATCTTTCCCGGCGTATCGATGCCGCCCATGTACGAATTGCCGCCCGATGGAGAGTAGTATATCTGCTCCGGAATGCCGGTCGTGCGCCCGTACTCCGTGTTATAAACCCCGTAGACCTTGTTATTGTCATTGGCGTCTATATCCACGCGCGCGCGAGCCTGGAACAAACCCGGATTCTGCAGATTCAGAGTGCGCCAGTTGTAGCCGTTCACCGTGGGACCGGTCGGCAATGGAATCTCGGCTTTCAGCAAAGCCGCGGCGCCCGGGTCGAAACTCTTGGCGCCGTTGATGAATTGACCGCCGGTGGCGCCAACGGTGCTGATGGTTCCGTCGGTTGTATACGGCTCGGCGCAGACGTGGAAGTACTGGGTGAGCGACTGCGGCGTCGTGTCGCTTGCCGTGCAGTGGGCGGTGATGCTCGCTTCATCCACGCCCAGGTAATTCGCCAGTTCGGCCTGCGAGAAGTTGCCCTGGCGCATTCCCGGCTCGCCGCCTGGATTGGTGCTCTGGTCGGTGGGCACCAGCGCGGCGATCAAGGAGTTCAGCGGCGAACCGTACGAATAGACGTTACGCTGCACATAGTCTTCGCCGCCCACGTTGAAGACCACTTTCTTGTTGCTGTTGAACTTCCTCCCCGGAATCTTCACCGGCCCCCCGACATTGAATCCGGGGTAGATATACCGGTCGGGAATCTGCGGCAGTTGCTCATATTTCATAAACCAGTCTTCGGAATTCAACTGCGAGGTGCGGGCGAACCCATAGACTGTCCCGTGATACTCCGAGCTGCCCGACTTGCCCACCACCGTAATCACCGTCGGCCCCTTGGCCGTGTCCGCGCCAAAGTTCGATGTCTCGATCTTCACCTCGGCAACCATGTCCATGTTCACCGTCTGCGTCTGATCGCTCTCGTTGCCCGGATCGGTGACGTTCGCGCCATCGGATATGACGCTCGCGCCATTGCCCGGAGCGCCGTTGCCGACATAATTCGACAGCCCGTTGCCGCCCGTACCCACCACCGAGGGATCAGAGCCGACGCCGTTGTTCAGCCCGTTCTGCAGAATCGCGAAGCCCGGCTGCATCTTCAGCAGTTCGCTCACATCCCGGCCTACAGTCGAGAGCCTCTTTATGTCCGCCGCGGTGATCAGAGTGCTGCGCTCGCTGGTGTCGATGACCTCGTTTTCCGCCGTCACCGTCACCGATGCGCTCACGGTACCTATTTGGAGAATGATAGTCGGCAGCGTTCGCGCATCGTTCGGATGGAGTTCGATGCCGCTCTCCGTGTAGGGCCCGAAGCCGCCGTGCTCGACCCTCAGCGTATAAACTCCCGCGGGAATCGCGCTGAACTGGTAAATGCCTTCCCCGTTGGTCTTCGATTTACGGGTGTCCTTTGAAGCTTCGTTGGTAAGCGTCACAGTAGACCCAACTACGCGCGCGCCGGTTGCATCGCTGACAATCCCGCCAAGCGATGCACTCACCGTCTGGCCTGTTGCCGGCCGAAGACACATCGTCGCGCCGACAAAAAGAATCACCGCCTGAAGAAGAAGCGAACGTATTGAGAGTCTCATCATGATCGGCGCCTGCCTTCCCTGAGTTTGCTTGTGCTGCTCTTTCGCTGGCTCGCATACCGGATTCGTGACCGTAGCGAGCTTCCGTTTTCCCGCGCTCGGTGCAACGCCATTGGCCGTCATTTCTGCACCGTCAACGCAATCTGAGCCGTCTGATTCACCGTGACGTACGTGGTCGCGCTGCTCGCGTAACTTCCATTGACTACCAGCGAGACAGTCGCTTGTCCCGCCGGAGTGACCCCGATCAGGGTGTTGCCGCAACCGGTCGCCGTCATCGCGCCAACGCCACCGCACAGGAGCAGGATCAGAAGCATCCATCCGCGATACTTTTTTCCCAGCCTGCGCCGGACCAGTCCCAGGGGGGCCAGCAACACCAAGGCCAGGAAAACAGGAACGCTGACTCCCCGCCCCGGAACTCGCAACTCCCCAACTGGCGGCTGGGGGTGAACCGGCACCTGGTCCGTAAGGATTTCGACCGTGATCAGTTGCGGATAGCCGCTATACAGTTCTTGTCCCTCGCCCACCACCGGGTTGCCCGGATTCGCGCCTTCGCTGCCGGGAGCGAATGTGAAAGCGCAGGCGGAGTTGGCTGGCAATCCCGAGCACGTTGCCGCGATGCCCCCTTGAAAGCCGGCCAACGAGGTCACGGTAAACGTCAGGCTGCCCGGCGTTCCCGCCGTCACTGTCAGATTGGCCGTGGCGGGTGTGATGGTGAATGTCTCCCCGCTGACGATCAGCGTGGTGGCGCCCGACTGCGATGCGGCGTAGTTCATATCCCCGCCATAGGACGCGACGACGTTCAGCGTACCCGTGGGCAGCGTCGTCGTATTCAAGGTCGCCGTAAAAAACACCTGAGCGGGATTGTTGGGCGGAGAAGTTGCCACGACCGGAGCGCTGCCGAGCACCGTGCTGCCGCTCAAAAATGTCACTGTCCCCGAAGGTCCAGGCGTCAGAGTAGGCGTGATGGTAGCCGTCAGCGTTACACTGCTTCCCGTCGGCGCGCTGAGCGGATTGATAGCTACCCCGCTGATGGCCAACGCGCTTGCGGTTGGAACTTGCGCCACCGTCAGCGTGGCCGCGGAGAGAGTGCTGCTGGACTCATAGGCGTCGTTGCCGCTATAGGACGCCGTGATTGCGTGTGTACCGCCCGATAATCCGGTCAGCGCATAGGTGGCGATTCCCGTCGCGGAGACCGGGGACGATCCTTGCACCTGCCCGTCTGCGCTGAAGGTCACCGTCCCGGTCGGCGCTCCGAGCGAGAACCCGCCGCTTGCCGTCAGCGTAGCTGTCGCCGTCACCGTTTGACCGAAGACCGAGCTTCCGCTGGCGGGCGAAGTCACGGCAACCGAAAGCTGAGTCGGCTCCAGATTGGCCCCGGTGCCCGTCAGAACAAGCGTTGAAGCTTGAACGGCTGAACTGGAGAAGGTCAGCGTCTCCTGATTGGTTCCCGGCTTGGTTGGTGAGAAGACGGCGCTCACCGTGCAGTCAGAACCTGGCGCCAGGGTTCCCGAGGGCTCGCAACCGGCGGACGACGGACTGGTAACGACAAAGCTGCTCGTATCTCCGGCCGCTGTATAAAGCGACGCCCCGAAGGTCAGCGTCTGATTTCCCGTATTCCCGATCGTCGCCGTCTGGGAACCGCTCGATTCGCCGAGATTGAAGAACCCGAACTGGAGCGTCCCTTCCGTGCGGACGATCTGCTCAACCAGTTTGTCGGCGGCATCCGACACATAGAGATCGCCGTTGGAATCGATGGCCACCGCGTATGGGTTGGCTATTCCCGCGCCAACGTTGATCGCGCCGGTGGCATTCAGCGTTCCGCCCTGGTTCGGGATGCGGATCACCCTCCCGTTTCCCGTATCCGCGATATACAGGCTGCCCGAGGCATCGGCGGCAATGCCGGCCGCCCCGCTCAGCGTGGTGATGATTTGTTGTTGTGTTCCGCTCCAGGCCTGCACTTCGTATGCGATGTTCTGGTCCACGATGAATACATCGCCTGCCAAATCCGTGGTCACGGCCAGGGGCGCGGCAAAGCCCGTACCGACGGTCGTGGCCAGGGATGAATCCGGAGTGCCTCCCGTGTTCGGCAGACGCAGGACCTTCTTGTTTCCGCTGTCCGCGATATACAGATTCCCGCTCGCATCGACACTCAACCCCGCCGGCCCGGAGGTTCCCGAATACACCACCACCTGGCTGGCATTGGACAATGCGCCGTTGACCACCGGCACTTCCACTACCCGGCCGTTGCCCGCATCGGCGATGTAGACATTGCCGGCTGCATCGACCGCTACGCTGGAGGGCTCTTTCAGGCCGCTGCCGATGGTAGCCAGCAGCGCTCCGCCTGGCGAATCTTCGTAAACCGCGGAGGCTGCGCTGTCGGCGACGTATAGGTTCAGCGCGTTGTCGATGGCGATGCCTTCCGGAGATTGCCAATTGCTGCCGATCGGCGAAACCGTGCCTGGATCGACGCTCTGCGCCGCACCCAGCCCGGCCCCGTAAAGATATCCGGTCACAATCGGTTTGCCAGTCGAATCTGCCAGAACCACCGCTCCGGACTGTGTCCCGGCGGCGCTGGGAGTGTAGGTCACCGCCACGCTGCAACTCGATCCCTGGACCTGGGCCGTGCCCACGGCGCAGGCTCCAGTGCCCCCGGCGGCAATCGCAAAGGGACCGCCGGGAGGCAGGGCGGAGACGCTCGCGGGAGTCACTGTGGCCGCGGCGTTGAAGGTGAAATTTAAAGTGAGCGCCGCGCTCGGAGCGCCCACTGCCAGCGATCCGAGGTTGGCGCTCCAGATGTTCATCTCGTCAATCGTCGTGGCGCAGGTATTGTTTGCTGTACAGCCTGGGGGGATATTTGGGCTGACGCCGCTGAAGTAGATATTGCCCAGTTGATCCACCGAAACGCCATTGCCGGAATAGAGGTAGGCCAGGGTGTACTGCGCCGTCAAATCCAGCGCGCCGTTCACATTCGGAATCTCGACCAACTGGTCATAGCCTGTCGTCACGCCGCCGGTGGTCACGCTTTGGTCGGTGATGATGAGATCCCCAAAGGCATCCACGCCCACGCCGGCAGGCGCAGTCACGCTGGCATTCAGTATGGAACTGGCTGGCGGCGGCGTGCCAACTGCAACGCTGGATCCAGCCGCGAAATAGTAAACGTTGTCGCCATTGGCATAGTACACATTGCCGGCCGAATCCACTGCCATCTGGCCCGAGTACGCCCCGATCGTGCCGAACGGCAATTGGTCCGCTATGAGCACGGCGTCGTCTGGCTGATTGGTCTCGATCGACTGGGCCGGAATCATGAAGATCCGATGGTACTTGGAACCTGTATCGACGTTGTCTTCGCCATCCATAACATACAGATTGCCGCTGGCGTCTAAACCAACCTCGTCCGGCTGCATATAGTACCCACTCGCGTTGCCGCCACTGCTACTGAGTGCAAGGCAATCGCCGGTGAGCGCGGCCGGATACGTCGGGCAGGAAGAAAGGCTGGACTCTATCTGATTCGTTTGATAGCTCCCGCTGATATAGGGAATCACGATAATCTCGCCAGGATAATAGTCTTTGGCCACATAAAGATTGTTGGAAGTGTCGACCGCCGCCCCTTTCAAGCTGTCTGCGGCGTAGTTGGCAGTGGTTGTATACGTGAGCAAGAGGATCGGAGTCGGATTGCCGGGTACGAGTTCGTACACGTATCCTTCGTAAATCCCATTGGCGGGCTTGACGTTCTGGTTCACGCTATCCACGTAGAACAGATCGCCCAGGCTGTTCACCGCCATATGGTGGGTATTGGTCAAGAGCGCGGGAACCAGCGTCTGATTCGAGCTCACCACTACCGGCGGCGCCTGCGCGTTTGCCATCGCCGCTGAGCCAAGCACACAGACGACTGCAAGCGATATGGCAATTCTCCAGTTCCCGCCGGCCGGAAGCCCCGCTCCCTCTGCGCGAACATCAATACCGTTGTGCGCTCGTCCGATCCGTGTCCAGAAAACCTTGAATTTTCCCACGTCCAGCCTCCAAAAAATTCGCCCTGCCACTTCCCTGTTATCGCGTGTTTCCGCGCCCGGTCCATCTCCACCCTGAGTGCAACGTCTGTCGTTCGCCGCTCAGGTAAAAGCATTTATTACGCAAAATGCATAATAGGACGGAAGAAATGTCCTTGTCAACGCTCGCCGCTTTGCAGGCATTCTTGGGGTGCGGAATGACCCGTTTGCAGCCGGCCCTTCCTCCCGCCCTCCAGCCCGATTGTCAGCAGAGAATTGCGCCCGCGCCTTTCGCGCTCCCGGTCTCGCGCGCGCGCCTCAGGTGGCCATCCTCGCCGCGGAACTTCCTTGTTGTCTTGCCGCCAATGCAATCGGGGCCTCTCCATGCCTGGAGAGGCCCCGATGGTTTGCTGCGTTTGTTGAGCGTCCTACTTGTTCACGGTGATTGTGACGTCCTGCGTCTTGTCAAAAGCGCCGGACCTGGCAGCCACTTGGACCGTCGTTATGCTGAAGGTAGGCGACCACTGCGCACCGCAACCGGTGAACAGGCTCATGCCGATTGCGCTCACTGCGAGCAGAAGGATCATCTGCAAGCGGCGGCGCTTCTTGAATCCAAGGAAGCAGCAAAGAGCTACCGCCAATGTCGTCCCTGGAACCAGCGGGTTGGACTTGGAACTCGCCATAAGCGAGGCCGCGGTCGTGGTAATCGTGATCGTCCCCGAGATGGGTGTGACGCCGTCCGGCGTTACGCTCACCTGAGGGCAGGTGGCTCCATTGGGCAATCCGCTGCAGGAGAAGACGATCTTGCTGTCAAATCCGTGCAACGGCGTGATCGTCGCCGTCAAAGTCCCGCTTTGTCCCGCGGTGATCGTCAGGTTCTTCGGAGAAATATCGAAGGTGAAGTCCGGCGGAATTGAGCTGACGGTGTAGGTGGCCGAGGCAACCGCGCTGGTGGTGTAGCCCAACTCGACCGCTATGGCCTCGATGGTGTAGGTTCCCACCGTGGTCGGAACCGGGATGCCGGCGCTGGTGTACTTGGTTGAAGCAGCTGTCGGCGTTGTTCCGGTTGTGCCGATCGTGTAGTAAATGGTGGCTCCCGCGATCGTTTCCCCAAGGGTAATCGGGGACTCACCAAGATAGAGCGCTGTGCCGGAGGCAGGGGTGAAGCTCGGTGTGCCCACCGTGCCGATGGCATTGACGAGGATGCTCGCCGACACCGTCGCTGCCGCCGTGTAGTTGGCATCGCCAGCTTGATCCGCCGCGACTACGACCGTGCCCAGGCCAGTCAGCGTCAATGAACTGCCGCTGATGGTTCCAGGTCCAGAGGTAACGGTGAAGGTCACCGGGTTGCCCGAGGCGCCGCCGGTTGCGGTCAGTGCGATCGGCGTTGTGCTAAACGTCACCGGCGAAGTGGGAGCAAAGGTGATGGTTTGCGATGCCTGGACAACCGTAATGGTTATCGCAACCTGTGGCGCCGCCGAATAGCTGGTGTTGCCCGCCTGGTTTGCGTCGACCACGACCGTGCCCACGCCTGTAATCGTCAGCGTAGCGCCATCGTCGCCAAGGGTTGCGGGGCCTGAAACCAGGCTGAAGGTTACCGCATTGCCCGATGCGCCGCCTGTCGCACCCAGAACGATCGGCGCAACGCCGTAAGTAACTGTCTCCGTTGCGGTGGTGGGATTAGTGAGGGTGATGGTCTGCGGCTTCAATGCCAGGGCAACGCCGGAAGCCGTTGCAACTCCGCTGTTGCCAGCTGAATCCGTCACGGTCAGAGTTCCGGTTACTGTGCCACTGTCAGGAATGACCGGAGCGAAGGTCACCGTCGTCGGGTAGGAGGCGGCGCCGCTCATCGTTCCGGAGCACGCTGCATCAAGCGGCACCGTGCCAGGAGCCTCGGCAATCGTATCTTCGGCGGAAAACTCCCCGTCGGAAGAGGTGACGGTTATCGAGGGATCGGCCGTGCAAGTGGTGCCATTGTCCACCACCGTGACGGAGCTTCCCGTTTCCACAGTTGCGACCGCGGGCGTTCCAACTTGAACAGTCAAGTTATAGGTGGTGTCCGCCGAGGTTCCATCCATGACCGAACCGGGGAACGTCACGCCGTTAGCCGTTGTTCCAGCCAAGCCGGGAACCAGTACACTGTTCACATATACCTCGAAAACAGTATCGCCGCTGGAGCCGAGAGCCGAGGAATACACAGCGCCATACAGGTTGTCCTTGGCGTCAAGGGCTATTACCTTGGCTCCCTGCGTCGAGACTGTGTAGATGCCCGCGGGGTTGACCGTTCCCGCATTGTTCTGGAAAGCAACGACACCATTGTATTGGTCGGCGAGATACACCGTTCCAGTCACCGCATCAACGGCTACGCCGTCAAGCTCGTCGTCGTAGGAGCCGGGGGTTGCAAGTGTTTCGGTGTAAATTACAGTCGGCGCAGCGGCATAACCTGTCGTTGCCCCGCCGTAGCCCGCGCCCGTGCTGACTGGCAGTTCGTTCAGCTCGGAATACACGCTCTCGTTCTTGTTGCTGATGTAATCGGAATCCGTAAAGAATAGATTCCCCCACGGATCGACGGCCAAGCCGCCGACCGTCAGTTGCGCCGTCGTCACCGAAGCCGGTTCCATGTAAATCATGGTTGCGGCCGGAGTGCCGGTGGCGAGGCACGCCACGGTGCATTCATAGATGGCTTCAGGGGCCGTATTCGCGTTCGTCAGCGAGAAGAAGAAATCTCCCGCCGCATCGAACGTCATCGACCCAATCCCGAAATAATAGCCATTGGTGGCGTTTGTCAGGTTGCTGCCGAAGTTGCACTCCGCAGTGTCGCTCCCCGTGCAGTTTGCCGGGGTTGTCGCCGGATACGGCGCCGCTGCGTAAGCTCCGCTGACAAAAGGAATCTTGATGACGTTGTTGGTATACAGACCTCCGACATAGAGGTTGTTCTGGCTGTCCAGCGTGACCGGTCCGACGTTGTAGTTTTGGCCTATGTCGGAGCCCCAATCGACCAGTACGGTCTCAACACCGGTTGTCGAGTTGATGTCCAGCACCTTGTTGCCATACGAGTTGCCGATAATCACGTCGCCCGTCGCCGAGTTCACGCCGAAGCTGCTGCCGGCCGGATTACCGCTGGCGAATGCGCCGCCACCGGCAAGGTTGTTCAGCCAGTTCACTTGAGTCACGAAGACAGGAGCCGGGGCTGTGCCGGTAACCGCTGCCGTTCCGCTATTGCTGGCTGAATCCGTCGCTGTTATCGCTGCGGACTGGGTAGACATGGCCCCAACGGCTGGCATGAAGCTGATCGTTACCGGGTAAGAGGCGCCGCCATTCAGCACTCCAGAGCACGGAGGATTCAGCAGCGCCGTGGCAGGCGGAACGATGGTCGTACTTGCCACGGAGAACTCCGCCGCATTCGCGCCAGAAGCGGCGAGGGTCAGGGTGGGGTCGGCCGTGCAAGTGGTCATGCTGTCCATCACCGTGACGTAGCTTCCCGTCTCGACGGTGGCAACAGGGGGTGTTCCAACACTAACCGTCGTGTTATACGCGGTGGTCACTGAATTCCCAGCCTGAACGGAGCCGGGAAACGCCAGATTGTTGACCAGGATAGTGCCGACCGTGTCGCCGGTGCCTTCATACGACACGACAACTGGATTGTTCTTGCCGTCAAGGGCCAGAACCTTTGAGCCTTGAGGCGAAATCCCGTACAGTTGCGCGGTATTGACGACTCCAGCACTGTTCGGGTAGGCAAAGACGCCGCTATAGAGGGTCGCAAAGTAGACGGTGCCTGTGACCGGATCGGTGGCTACTCCGTCGATTTCGTCGCCAGCACTGGCGGGAGTGTAGGAATACAGGACCGTCGGCGCGGCGGCAAAGCCGGTCGTCGCCCCGCCGTAGCCCGCGCCCGTGCTGACAGGCAATTCGTTCAGATTGGAGGTCGTGCCACCTCCGCTCTCGTCGGTAAAGAAGAGATTTCCCCAGGGGTCGAAGGCCATGCCGCCAATCTGGAGCTGCGTTTTGGCGGTCGCGGTCGGTTCCTGGAATACCACGAAAGGATTGCCGGTGCCGCCAAGGCAGGCCACCGAGCACTCCCATATCGCTCCCTCACCGTAGGATGGCATCATTTCCCAAAAGAGATCGCCCTGCGCATCTAGCACGAGGTTCTCGATCTGGAAATAATAACTGTTGCCGGAAAACGTCAGATTGGGCAAATAGCAGGACGCCGTGTCCAGCGATGAGTTGGCTCCAAAATTGGCGCAAGCAGTCTTTGTACCGGTGTCCAATACCGCATAAGCTCCGTTCCCGAGGTAAGGAACCTTGACGACACTGGGGCTGTATGCGTTTGTGACGTAGAGGTTGTTCTGGGCGTCAATTGCGACCCCCTGGAAGCTGCCCCAGCCCCCCCCGTTCGTCCCGGTCAGGTTTGTCACAACGCCGGTTTGCTCGTTGAACATCTCAAACTGACTGTTCGTACCCACAAATATCTCGCCAGCCGAGGTGTTCACGGCAATATTCTGGCCGGCTGGAGCTCCGCCCCAATCGACTCCGCCTGCCAGGACGGGGTTTAGCCACTTGACCTGGCTCACATTGACGGCCTGTAATGGCGCTGTCTGCGCGTTCGCAACCGCCGTGCAAAGGCAAATGGTCAGGACGACAAGCATGGCAGCCCACGCTTTCGTGGCGAATGACCTTGATGGATACAGCAGACTCTTCAAAATGGCTCGCATCACTACTCCTCCGTTGAATTCACTCCCCATGAGGGAACTGTTCCTGCTTGGTTGGTTCCGCGCTGTCTTCCGATGCCGAGGCGTACTTCCACCTGACCGCCCTTGAGCGTTCTCTCTTTGGTCCTCGTCTTTTGCTTGTACTGAGCGTCTGTTTCTTCCTTTTGATCTCCCGCCCGGTGCTGCCCAATCCCTGTTCCATGGCCAGGCTGGAAGGCACATGCAGCTTTTGCCTTCCGCGGCCTGACCCCTCTTGCTGTTTCCATGGCACTCATTCAAAAGAGGTTACTGAATGAATTCTTCCTTCTCCCGTTGCCAGACCCCGTAACGACCGGGCATCGACACTCAGGAAAAAGAAACCTGGAAACCTTCCCTACGCCCCTTGCGAACTTCCGCTCCTGAGCCGGAGCGATTCTGCTTTCGCCGCGGCCTGAGGTGCAAGTCCTGAATCGGATATACGGTACTCGACGCGATTCGGAGTTGTCAAGAACAACGTAAAACGCCTCAATTCCCCTTGATAACGATACCCTGCCGTGGAAAAACCCTTTACTAGCTCCGAAATCGTCTGCAAACCCCTTCTGCCGGTCCAGAGCACGCCAAGCGCCCCCTCCTGGCAAGAAGACCAAAATCACACCGAAAAATTGCTTGAACTGCAAGTCTTCCCCAAAGCCGTTCCGCTCAAACTCTTGAATCATAAGTCAAAGAAACCCGTCGGCCATGGTCAATATAGACCAGAAATCGTCATTATTCATGAGAACCGGAACCAAAACCCGCGGAGTCCTTTTTTGAAACCCCGCACCGCCCTGGATCCGGCCTCACCAAAACCCACGCCTACTGCGGCGCCACAAACAGCGTGATCGACTGCGCCGGGAAGCTGTAGTTGCTGATGGTGCTGGTCGTGCCACCGCCCGCTGGCGGCGTTACGCTTACCGCCGTCAGTTGGTTGATTGCATTCAGGTTGGAGCTGGTGTACTGGTAAACCTGCGCGGTCGTGCCGCTGGCCGCTGTGAAGTTCTTGAGCTCAATCGTTGAGGTCAGCGCGCCATAGTTCTTGTTGATGACCATCACTGTGACGGCGTTGTCGGAGGTGCGCAGCGCCCCATAGACCGCCAACTGGCCCTCGCCATCGGCATTCGACGAGTTGCTGCTGGTCGAGGCCAGAGCCTTGTCGCCAAATGTCGATTTGTTCCCGTCATAGTTGCGGTACATCGCGAAGGCCATCAGGCCGGGAACCTGCGTGGTCGGATCCGGCGCTCCCCAGAGAGCGCTTAGATCGAGGCCCTCGCGCCCGAAGATGCCCAGAATGTCGGCCTGCGCCAGCGCCCCGTTGATCGCTTCCTGTCCGCCCCAGTTGTACTCGTCGATGGCCAGCTTGGTGCCGGGGTAGTCGTTGGCAACCCACTTCTTCATCATCGGAATCAGTTGCGGAGCCTGCTGTGGAACCGAGCAGCTTGCGGTGTAGTTTGAATCCGTAGAATAGTTCGGCTGCGGGAACTGGCCGCTGGCATCGGTATAGGTCGGATCCCAGAAAGCCCGCGTCGAGTTCAACCGCGCCTTCTGTGCGCCAGTATCGCCCGCGGTGCTAAAGCCAACGGAGTTGCCGCTGTTGGTAGGATACTCGGCCGCAAAATAAGTGTGCAGGTCCACGTAATCCAGCAGCCGGACCCCATAAGTCGTCTCCGCCGCCGCGAATTGCTGCAAGTAGTACTCGATGAACGGTATGCCGCCGTGCGCCTTCCGGTCGACCGGGCCGCTCCACGGCTCATAGCACGGGCCCGTGCCCCAGCCATTCTCCACATCCTTCTTGGAATAGAAGTAATCCCACCAGTAATCCATCACTGGACCGCTCACCTCGGCGGTCGGATCGACCGTCTTGATGGCCAGGGCCGTGCCGATCCCGCCTTGAGTCACCTCGTCGTAGGTAAATGGCACCGGATGCACATCGCGGCTGCCCGCATCCCACCAGCTTGGTTCGTTGTCCAGATCGTAGATCGCCACGCCGCTGATTCCGTTATTCGCGCTTCCTGGGCCGAACTTGCCAACCAGGTAATCCACCCAACTGCCCGTCCACGTTGCATCCGCCCACGCCGCATTCACCGCCGAGGCGGCCGGTGGCGCCGGCGGCGGCTCCGCGATGCTGGTGAGATTGGGATTGTTGCCCGTGATATCGTCCCCAGTGGCAGCCAGCACACCGTTCCCGCATTGCCGGCCGGAGTCCACTTTCTGCTGGCCGGGGTACAACGAAACCGGGAAGCTGCACGATGTGCTGTCCTTGGCCACCCAGCCGAGAACCGGCACCGTGCCCAGCGTCTTGATTCCGTCGGCGGCATTGCGCTCAACCAATGCGTCGAATGCCTTCACCCCGCTTACCGGGGACAACCCATCCCCCCCGGTGCCCCCCTGGTTCTCGAAGTACCAGTCGGAGATGGAACTGGTTACGTCCAGCTTGTAGTTGTAGCGCTCGGTCGAATCTCCGCCCCAACGATCCACGGCGAGATTGGCCTTCTTGGCTGTCGTGGCGTCAAGCAGATACGCGTCCATCCCATAGATATCCGGGCTGATAACGTGGGTCTGGCTGCCTGCGTCCACCGTCAGCGCCGGTCCTGCGGCCGTGGCTGGTGGGTTCAGCGCCACCGTCGCGCTCCCGCTCACATTTGTAAATCCGGCCGCCGCGCTCGTGGCCTTCACCGTCACCGTCGCCGGAGCAGGATACGGCGTCGTGTACAGCCCGCCCGCGCTCAGCGTCCCCGCGCTCAGGCTGCCGCAGCTTGAACAGCTCAACGTCCAGGTCACCGCCTTGCTGTAGCTGCCCGTGCCCACGACATTTGCCGTGAACTGCACCTGCGTTCCAATCGTCGCGGCTCTCGGAGTCACCGTGATTGAAGTGATATTCGGCGCGTTGTAGTTGGCGGTGACGATTGTATTGGCGTTCATCGTCACATTGCAGGTTTCGCTGCTGGCCGTGGCGCATCCGCTCCACGAGAGAAAGGCATAGCCACCCGAATTGCCCGGAGCGGTCAGCACAACCGCGGTTCCTGGGTTATAAGTGAGCGTCAGAGGCGTCGGGCCGTAGCCGTCGTTGTTGATGTCGGCGGGTATCGCCTGGATGTCGACGCCGCTGGCCGGCGCCGCCGAGTGAATCGTCAGCGTGTAGGTCGTTGTTGCGGTCACCTTCACCGCTGAAGATGCGCCCGTGGCCGTGTTGTAGGCTGCGGCGCTGGCCGCATCCGGCGTGTAGCTGGCCGTCAGCGTGTCGCTGCCCACGGCCAGCGATCCGGCGGGAATGTTGACCGTCGCGCTGCCGCCCGCCAATGCCGTCGATGTCGAGGTATAGGCGCCGCTGGTCAGCGTCACCGAGCCTGTCGGCGTGGGGTTGCTGCCCCCGCCGCTGACGGCCACCGTCACCGCCAACGCCTGAGCCGTCGTCACGCTCGATGAAGCCGGCGTCACCGTCACCGTCGGCGTGGTTTTAGCGGCGGCGTAGTTGACCGTGACGGTCATGTTTCCATTCAGGGTCACATTGCAGTTGACGGTGCTGGTCGAGGTGCACCCGGTCCATGAAGAGAAGTTGTTGCCGTTCGCAGTGGCCTGCGCCGTGAGCCCCAGCGTCTCGCCGGCTGTGCCGGATACCGTAAAACTCGTCGTGCCCTGGCTGGCAAGAGTCGTCGGGGGGTAAGTGACTTGAATTGATACGCCGCTAGCCGGGTTGGTCGAGTTCACGGTCAGCACGTAGCCCTGAAGCACCGTCTCCGGACTCGTTCCCGAAGCGCCGTTGTAGGTCGAGGAACTGGCCGCATCCGGCGTATAGCTCACCGTCAGCGTGTCGCTCCCAACAGCCAGCGAACCGGCGGGAATGATGATCGGCGCACTGGACGGGCTGCCCGCCAGCGTCATTGCCGCCGAGGTGTAGCTGCCGCTGGTCAAGGTCACCGTGCCGGTCGGCGCCGCATCGCCGCTGGGGACGCTGACCACAACCGTCACCGTCAACGCCTGCGCCGTCGTGATGCTCGCGGCCGACGGCGTCACCGTCACCGTCGGCGTAATCAGCACCGGGGGAGCGGCATAGCCGGCCGTCACCGTCGTAGCGGCGTTCATCGCCACCGTGCATTCCCTCAATGTGTTCGCGCTGACGCACCCGGTCCACGCGGAGAATGTGTTGCCGCCCGCGGTAGCCGGAGCAGTCAGCGTCACCGAGGCCCCGGCATCGTAGGTACGCGTAAAGCTGGTCGTTCCGTTGGTTGCCCCGTTCGTGTCTGCCGGAGAGACGGTGATCGCCACGCCGCTGGCCGGGTTGGTCGAGTTCACCGTCAGCACATGCGTCGTTGGAGGCGGAGGCGTCGTAGTGCTGATGCCGCCTCCGCAGCCCGTCAAGAACATGCTCAATCCCATCCCCGCCGCAGCAACACACCGCAAATCTCTCATCCTGATCCTCTCGTTCCGCTCAGAACCCTCTACGCATCCAAGATCCATTTCCAAAAGCGCTTCCGCTGGGACTCACACACTTTTCCGGGGCGTCGAGGCCTTTTCTGAGTGGAAGGCTCCCAGTGCATTGTACTGCCGATGCGATGCTCTGGTCTGTCGCGATGCGCATGGGAGAGCACTCCGCCATCGAGGCGGTCGCATTTTCACTGCCACAGAAATGGGCGCACTTCATTTCCTCGCGGCTTTTAAGGGGAAGAGGCAAGACATTTGAAGCGGAGTTTTCCGTGTTGATTCCGCATTCGACTGTCACCGCAAACGTTCTGAAACAAAGGGCTCAGGTGTACATGCAGGGGCCAGATAAGATAGCCTTTTTGATGATGAGCAAACCCCAAAACCCCTCAATTCAATCGTTGTTTTCCTTTCGTTTCGCGCTATTGATTCTGTTCGGTTGCTTCCTGATCACGGCTGCGCAAGCCGCGGCGCAGGCGCCCGCGCCGGATTCACCCGAACTTGAGGCCAAGGCCCGCGCGATGCTGGCCAGGCTCACGCTTGAGCAGAAGATCGAACTGCTGGGCGGCATGGACGACATGTTCACCCGTCCCATGCCGGCCATCGGACTGCCGCGCTTCAAAATGTCAGATGGCCCGGTGGGCGTAAAGACCTGGGGACCAGCCACGGCCTTTGCCGGCGGCGCGGCGCTAGCCGCCAGTTGGGATCCAGCGCTGGCGCGCAGAATCGGCGAGGGCCTGGGCCGCGATGCACGCGCCCGCGGGGTCAACTTTCTGCTCGGCCCCGGCGTCAACATCGCCCGATCGCCGGTGGCGGGCCGTAACTTCGAGTACTTTTCCGAAGATCCCTTCCTGGCCGCGGCCATGGTTGTTCCTTATGTCGAGGGCGTCCAATCCCAGGGCGTCATCGCAACGGTCAAGCACTATGCCCTCAACAATCAGGAGTACGACCGGCACAACGTGAGCGTGGATGTGGATGAGCGGACGATGCGCGAGATCTATCTGCCGCCCTTTGAAGCCGCCGTCACCAAAGCCCACGCGGACGCGGTGATGAACTCCTACAATTTGATCAACGGCGTCCACGCAACACAGGACGAGTTTCTCAATGTCAAGGTGCTCAAGAACGACTGGGGCTTCCAGGGGATTCTGATGTCGGATTGGGACGCTACCTACGACGGCGTCGCGGCGGCCAACAGCGGCCTCGACCTGGAGATGCCGACGCCGCGCTTCATGAACGCCAGGGTGCTGCTGCCCGCGGTCAAGAAAGGCCTGGTGAAAGAATCCACCCTTGACGACAAGGTGCTGCGCCTGCTCCGCGCCGAACTACGCTATGGCTTTCTCGACCGGCCGCAGCTCGATCTGGCCGACTCCACCTATTCGGTGGCCGATCGCGCCGTTGCCCTCGACGGCGCACGCGAGAGCCTGACCTTACTGAAGAACGATGGCGGCCTGCTCCCGCTCGATCCTGCCAAGATCAAGACCATTGCAGTCATCGGCCCCAACGCTTATCCGGCAGTCACCACTGGCGGCGGCGCGGCAGAGACTCAGGCATTCGAGCCGGTCAGCATTCTTACCGGCATCGCCAATCTCCTCGGCCCCGATGTGCGCGTGCTCTACAGCCGCGGGCTGCCCGAAATGATGGATGTCTTCAAGAACACTCAATGGGAGGGCGGCGTAAAAGTCGCAACGTATTCCAGCAAGGACTTTACCGGGAAGCCGGAGATGGCATCGTTGCCGTTTATCGCCGACTGGAATCAGCGATCGTTGCAATCCGATGCCGAGACGCCGCAAAGTATTCGCTACACCTCAAGCTACAAGGCAGGCAAGGCTGGCCGATATTTGATTCTGGCTGTCTCTCAGTCCTGGGGCGGCGGCGAATACAAGGTCATGATCGACGGCAAACAGGTCTTTGCCGCTCCCCAGCTCGACGGCCAGGTTCCGCAGTCGGCAACCATCGATCTCGAGGCCGGCCAAACCGTGAGCGTCGTGGCCGAGTATCTGCCCATCGCCGGTGACGGTGTACGCTTTGGCCTCGGGATTGCCTATGAGCCGGATCTGGTTTCCGCTGAGGCGAAGACCATCGCAGCCGCCGCGGATGCAGTGGTTGTGGCCGCGGGCTTCACCGCGGAGACCGAGCGCGAGGGCGCTGACCGGAGCTTCTCACTGCCCTGGGGCCAGGATCAGCTGATCAATACCGTAGCTGAGGCCAATCCGCACACCATCGTCAGCCTGATTGGCGGCGGCGGCATGGATACCCGGCCCTGGCTCAGCAAGGTTCCCGCGCTGCTTGACGCATACTATCCCGGCCAAGAGGGCGGCACAGCTATCGCCGAGGTTCTCTTCGGCAGACGCAACCCCGAGGGCAAGCTGCCGGTCAGCTTCGATCGCAGTTGGGAGGAGAACCCCTCAGCACAGTACTACTACCCGATCAGCGGCGCAGATACCTCTCTGCATGTGGTCGAAAACGACAAGCCGCCTGTGGACTACGTCATTGGCCATGTAAAGTACGGGGACAAACTGATGGTTGGTTATCGCTACTGGACGACCACCGGCAAGCATCCGCTGTTTCCATTCGGCTTCGGCCTGAGCTACACAACCTTCAGCTTTGCGAATCTGCAAGCGCCCGCGACGGCCGTCTCCGGCTCCAGTGTCCCGGTCAGCTTCGACGTGACCAACACGGGTAGCATGGCTGGGGCGGAAGTGGCCCAACTCTACATCTCCGACCCTTCAGCCAAAGTCAGCCGGCCGGAGCGCGAACTCAAGGGCTTTGAAAAGGTTCGCTTGGCGCCGGGCGAGACCAAACACATCACTCTCAATCTCGACTCGCGCGCCTTCAGCTACTGGGATGAAGCGGCAGGCAAGTGGACCATCGATCCCGGCAAGTTCGTTATCCGTGTCGGCGACTCGAGCGAAAGCACCCCGCTCAGCGCGGAAATGACGTTGAATTAGGGCAACCAACCGTGTGGCGCCAGGATAGGCCGCCGCAAATGGGGTCATTTACCGATACCCACGAACGGGATGAATTCGTAGAAGAGGCTTCCCTCAGGGGCTAAAGCCCAGCTCATTTTGAGCCATTTACGGCACGACTGAAGTCGTGCCCTTTCAAGACATAAATGTCCATTTGTGTGGCGGACACCACTAGGATGCGTGCAGGCTGGCTTGTCTGAAGCTGAAAGCCGGTTGGGCACTTATCCGCCCCGCGCCTTCTTGCGAAAAGTAGGGGAATCGACAAATTCCAAGCAGGCCGGCTTATGAAGAAGCCGGCTTGCGCCGGGACCGATCAGCTTGTGGCGTAGACGATCAACTACAATGTTGCGGAGGCTGATTCATCATGCGCAAAGGGAACTTTGGACAGATATTCCTGTTGGGGAGCGTCGTTATGTCACTTTTCTCGTCCGCCACTGCTTTGCGAGGGCAGAACGCATCGCCGCTGGGCATCTTTCAAAATCATGCCGACATTGGCACTGTGCTTCATCCCGGAAGCGCGAAGTACGACGCCGCACACGGCGCTTACACGCTCACCGGCAGCGGAGAAAACATCTGGTTCACCGGCGACGCCTTTCAGTTCGTGTGGAAGCAGGTTTCGGAAGATATAGCACTGACCGCGGATGTTGAGTTTCCGGAGCCGGGCGGCAATCCGCATCGCAAGGCGGTGCTGATGATCCGCCAGAGCCTTGACGCCGACTCGCCCTATGCCGACGTGGCGCTGCACGGCGTGGGGCTCACGTCGCTGCAGTACCGCGACGCCAAGGGAGCGGTGACGCATGAGATTCAATCCAACCTTACCGCGCCTCATCGCCTGCGCATCGAAAAGCGCGGCGACTATATTTATATGTTCCTTGCCTCAGCAGCGGGCGAGCCGCTGAAGACCTCCGGCGCATCCATCAAGATCCCCATCGAGGGGCCTTTCTACATCGGCATCGGGGTCTGCTCGCACGACAAGAATGTCATTGAAAAGGCAGTCTTCTCCAATGTTGAACTGACCCCGCCCGCGCCGCTGAGAACGCCGCCCGTTCTGGTGAGCACGCTGGAAACGGTGCCTATCGCCTCGACCGACCGCCGCGTGGTCTACGTTGCCGCGAGCCACTTCGAAGCGCCCAACTGGACGCACGACGGCGCGTATTTCTTTTTCAACAGCGAGGGCCGCATTCTGCGACTGCCCGTTGCGGGCGGCACGCCGGAGCCCATCGACACCGGCACCGCGATCCACTGCAACAACGACCACGGGCTCTCTCCGGACCAGAAGTGGCTGGCCATCAGCGACCAGTCGCAGGCGGACCACCAGTCGACGATTTACATTGTTCCCATTGGCGGCGGCGCGCCTCGCCGCGTGACGCAAAACTCGCCCTCCTATTGGCATGGCTGGTCGCCGGACGGCAAGACGCTGGCCTTTACGGGCCAGCGTAACGGCGACTTCGACATCTACACCATCCCGGCTGCGGGCGGCGAGGAGACGCGCCTGACCACCGCCAAAGGCCTCGACGACGGCCCCGAGTATTCGCCCGACGGCAAGTACATCTACTTCAATTCCGAGCGCACCGGCCGCATGCAAATCTGGCGCATGTTAGCCGATGGCAGCGATCAGGAGCAGATCACCTCGGACGAATTCAATAACTGGTTCCCGCACATCTCGCCCGACGGCAAATGGATGGCGTTTCTCTCGTATGAGAAGGATGTCACTGGCCATCCGGCCAACAAGGATGTGCAGATTCGCCTGATGGCGCTCGGCGACGGCAAGATCTCGGTCCTCGCCAAGCTCTTCGGTGGACAAGGAACTATCAATGTTCCCTCCTGGTCGCCCGACAGCACTAAAGTGGCTTTCGTAAGCTATCAACTGCTACCCGCCGATGAGGTTGCAACCAAGTAAGACGCAGGAGACGACTCACATGCGCGTTGGAGTATTCACGCCGCTGCTCTCGCAGCTTTCGCTGACCGCGGTTCTCGACAAACTGAAATCACTCGACATCAATACGGTTGAGCTTGGCACGGGCAACTATCCGGGCGATGCGCACTGCAAGCTCGCCATGCTCGAGCACCCCTCCGCCCTCGCCGACTTTCAAATGCTGCTGGCCGATCACGGCGCATCCATCAGCGCCCTCAGTTGCCACGGTAACGCGCTGCATCCGGATCAGGCCCGCGCGCAACAGGATCGCGAGGTGAGCCGCAAGACCATTCTGCTTGCCGAAAAGCTCGGCATTCCAGTGGTCGTGGATTTCTCCGGCTGCCCCGGCGACTCGCCCAATGCGATTGCCCCGAACTGGGTGACCTGCCCCTGGCCGCCTGACTATCTCAAGGTTCTCGACTGGCAATGGAACGAAGTCGTAACTCCCTACTGGATCGAGCATGGAAAGTTTGCCGCCGATCATGGCGTCAAAATCGCCATCGAGATGCATCCGGGATTCGTGGTCTACAGCCCCGAGACGATGCTCCGGCTCCGGTCCATCGCCGGTTCCAGCGTGGGATGCAACCTCGACCCCAGCCACCTCTTCTGGCAGGCGATCGATCCCATCGCCGCCATTCGCGTTCTCGGCGATGCGATTTTTTACGTTCATGCCAAGGACACGCAACTTTACCCGGTCAATCTGCCGCGCACAGGCGTGCTCGACACAAAGCCCTACACCGAGGAGCGGGAGCGCGGCTGGATCTTCCGGACTTGTGGCTATGGGCACGGCGCCGAGTGGTGGGGTGAATTCGTCTCCACACTGCGCATGTTCGGCTACGACTACGTGCTCTCCATCGAGCACGAAGACGGTCTGCTCTCAGCGGAAGAGGGGCTGACCAAGGCGGCACACTTCCTCAACAGCATCGTTATCCGCGAGCAACCCGGCGCTGCCTGGTGGGTGTAGCGCGGCTCGGAGAAGGGGTCACACGATGAAACCAATCAAGACGGCAATCTTTGGCACCGGATTCATAGGCCGCGTTCATCTCGATGCGCTGCGGCGGCTGGAAGGCGTCGAGATCGCGGCCATTGCGGACCCGAATATTGAAATTGCGCGCAGTTTAGGAGAGGGCTTTGGCGTCCCCACGATTGCCGCAGATTACCGGGAGATCCTGCGCGATCCAGCTATCCATGCAGTGCATATCTGCACGCCTAATGCGATGCACTTCTCGATGGCGAAAGAGGCTTTGGAGGCTGGCAAGCACGTGGCCTGCGAAAAGCCGCTGGCTACCACGGTCGAAGAGGCGCAGGAGCTAGTTGCCCTGGCCGCGCGAATGCAAGTGCGCAACTGCGTCTGCCATAATCTGCGCTACTACCCACTGGCGCAGCATTTGCGCCGCATGATTGAGGCCGGCGAGCTGGGCGAGATTCTCTCCATCCAGGGCGCGTATTCGCAGGACTGGCTGCTCTATGATACGGACTGGAACTGGCGCATCGACTCCAAGGTTGGCGGGCAATCGCGGTGCATGGCCGATGTCGGCTCGCACTGGTTTGACATGGCCGAGCATGTCACCGGCCTGCGCGTCACTTCGCTGGTCGCCGATCTTCAAACCTTCCACAAGACGCGCAAACAGCCCAAAGGCCCCATCGAGACCTTTGCCAACAAGCTGCTCGGCCCGGAAGATTACATTGCGCGGGCCGTCGATACGGAGGATTACGGCGCGGTCGTCTTTCATATGGGCCAGCGCGTGCGCGGAAACCTGGTTGCCAGCCAGGCCGCGGCGGGGCGCAAGAACCGGCTGGCCATCGAGGTCTACGGCACAAAGGCCTCGGCTGCCTGGGACCAGGAACGGCCTAATGAGCTTTGGGTGGGCAGCCGCGACGCGGGCAACCAGATTGTTCTTAAAGATCCCTCGTTGTTGAAGCCCGAGGCGCGCGCCTACGCCGACCTGCCGGGCGGGCACGCAGAGGGCTACGACGACACGACCAAGCAGATGATGCGCCGCTTCTACGCCGCGATCTGCGCGCCCTCCATCGCTCCCGAATATCCGCAGTTCGTTGACGGGCTGCGCCAACTGACTATTCTTCAAGCCGAGCTCGAGAGCCATCGGACGCGGGGCTGGATCGATCTTCCCGCACTTTAGACCGTCAATCGAAAGAGGGTCCGCCGCATGTTGATCTTCGCCGCCATCGTCGCCATCTTCGTCTACGGAATGATTGCCGCCATGCTGGGCACCATCCTGCCCAACCTGTCGGAGCGCTTCCGCCTGACCCCCACGCAAAATGGAACCATCGCCTTCGCCCAGGCGCTGGGACTGATCATCGCCTCGGTCGGCGTGGGCCCCCTGCTCGATAGCGAAGGCAAGAAGATCGGCCTCATACTTGGCCTTGCGCTGATCGCCATCGCGCTCTACGCGCTGCCGCGCTCGCCGGGATTCCGCGGCATTCTCGTTCTGATGTTCCTGCTCGGCGTGGGCGGCGGCATCGTCGTCACTGGCGCAAACGCCTTGGTTAGCGACGTAAGCGAAGCGCATCGCGCCACTGCGCTCAACCTCGTCAACCTCTTCTTCGGACTCGGCGGACTGGCTACGCCCTTCATCTCCGCCAATCTCTTCAAGAGCAACTGGGTCCGGCTCTGTTACACGGTCGCATCGCTTACCGTGGTTGCGCTGGCCATCCAAGCCGTCGTCAAGATGCCACCGCCCACCGGCGCCACGCGTTTCCTGCTTGCCGATGCGGGGCCGGTGCTCGGCCGCCCGCTGCTCTTTCTGATTGGACTCTTTCTGTTCCTCTACATCACCTGCGAAGTCGGCGTGTGGAACTGGCTGCCCCGCCATCTCATCGCGCAGGGCATTCCGGAGTCGCGCGCACTCAACATTCTTTCGCTGGGATTTGCCCTTGGCCTGCTCATCGGGCGCGTCGGCGTCTCACCCATTCTCATGAGCGTCCGTGCCATCGACGTGACTCTGGCTGCATCCGCCGCGATGGCTGTCACCACGTTTCTGATGTTGCGCACCAGCAAGCCAATCACAGCCTTCATTCTGGTCTTCCTCGCCGGAGTCTCCATGGCGCCGGTCTTTCCCACCACACTGGCCATTGTCGGCGATGCGTTTCCACGCATGACCTCGACGGCCATCGGCTTCGTCATTACCTGCGGATGGATTGGCCTGGCGGTCAGCTCGCGCATCATCGGGGCTATCGCCGGCCCCGATCCGCGGCGGCTGAAGAAGGCTCTGCTGGTGATTCCCGCCTCGGCCGTCCTCATGGTGGGATTGAATCTGGCGATTCGCAGCGCACTCCGGTAAGCGGCTTTCCTGTTGAAGCCGTGGCTACTAAGAACCGGCCGCCTTCACGAGCAATTCGACCGACGGGACGACCATATCGAGCAGAACAGCCTGGGGCTTTCCCGCGGCTTTGAGCAGCTTCAGATTCTCATGGAGCTTCGCGTCCTTGACCGCACGATGATTATCGAGATCGTCGAGAGCTTCGAGGCCGATCGCAGCCACCTGGGACAGGCTATGCGAGAGCGGAATCAACTCTGCCGTAAGCTCCGAGGGCCCCAATGACGGTTGCAGCCTGGCGTCGTTGTCGCGCCAGAGCACAAGCCAGTTGCGTGCCTCCTGAAACTGCTGGGGAGTTGCTTTTCCCTGGGCGATCAGCTTCGCGAGATCGTTGAACTTCCGCGCCGTCTCGCTCTCTGGAGCGACAGCATCGACAAGCCGGTTGAGCGGAGTGAAGGTCGAGTACTTTTTCAATGCTTCCCGCATATAGCCCTCGGGAGGCTGAACGACCGCCGCGAGAACCTCAAAATACTGCGGATCGGACTCGCCGCTCATGCGCTGCAGCATCAGCCGGGTTGAAGACTGAAGTCCCAGGCGGTAGTACTCAAGCTTCTGCGCAACGATGGGAAGCCGCTGGTACATCGAATCCACATCCTTCACGTCCTGCGGAGACCACAGCCGTTCGGCGATAGCCGCCGCGCGGGGCCAGATGCGGCTGTTGATATTCTCCGGCGTTGCGTACTCGCTCCACATGGTGGTTTCGCCGCCGAGGATGCGCGTCTTTTGTTCCGGAGTGAGCGAGGCTGCGTCGCCCCCTAAAGGATCGACGAGATAATGCTCGGCCGCGGGCTTGTTCAGGTTGATGTAGTAACCGGTTGAAAGCAGGCCGCGATTCCCCTGCCGCGCCGCGGCGGCCAGAGAGGCCTGTCCCCGCCAGGACTGAATCACAACATCCTTCGGCGTATCGGGCTGCAGCACCTCATCCCAACCCTCCATGATCTTGTGGTGGCCGGCGACCAGCTTCTGGACCCGCGCCGTGAAATAAGATTGGAGCGCGGCATTGTTCTCGAGGCCATTGGCGCGCATGAATGCCTTGATCCGCGGGTTCGCATCCCACTCCTTTCCATTGCACTCATCGCCGCCGATATGAAAGTACTCATCGGGAAAGAGCGCCGTCATCTCGCCCAGCAGTTGGTCGATGAACTGATAGGTGCTCTCCTGGGTTGGATCCATCGCGGCATCCAATACACCAAAGCGGGTTGCCGGCTCGTATGGGCTTCCGCGGCTGCCCAGCTTTGGATAGCCCACCAGCCAGGAGTTGGTGTGGCAGGGCATGTCGAACTCAGGAACCACGCGGATTCCGCGCTCCCGCGCGTATTCGACGACCCCGGCTATCTGTTGCTGCGTATAGTAGAGCCCCCCGGAGCCTTTCTCCTGGAGCAAGGGGAAGAGCTTGCTCTCCACGCGAAATCCCTGATCGTCAGAAAGGTGCCAATGAAAGACATTGAGCTTGACGGCCTCCATCGCATCCAGATTCTGTTCAATCACATCGACGGGGATGAAGTGGCGTCCTACATCGATCATCAGCCCGCGCCAGGGAAAGCGCGGCTGGTCGTCGATGGTGACCGCGGGAACGCTGAAACCCTGAGGCGTAATTCTGACCAGTTGCAGGAAGGTCTGTAGTCCGTGCAGCACACCGAGCGGATTGGCCGCCGTCAACTGCACATGAGTAGCGGAAACCTCCAGGCGATACGACTCGTCCTCGCCTAACTGCGGCACCGGATCACTGGCTGCGGCAGTCTTGACGGTGAAACTCGGCGTTTGAGACTCCGCCGCGCTCGAAAGCGGGATGCCAGTCTCACGGGAAAGGATACCGAGAAAACGCCCTTCGCCCGACACGAGACGCGAGTCAGTATATCCCTCCAGGCCAATGCCAAAGCTTCCATCGATGAGGAATTGCCCGTGGCCCAGCACCGTGTGCGAAGGCAGAGGCATGATTGGGAGCGGGGGTTCCTGCTGAGCGCAAATCGTGGGAGCTTGCATCGCCATCACCGGGAAGAGAATTAGAAACAAAGCTGAACGCCGCAGATGAAAAGCCTTCACAGATGGACCTCCTGGAAGCGGCGGCAATCTCGCGCGCCCCCTTGGAACTTGCTGGATCGAGACATTCAGCAGTTTAACATTCCATCCACTCTTATGGTGGCGCGCGTTGAAGGGGATCCTCAGCCTCGTAATTCCAGCATCGTGGATCACACCAGCAGATAACGCGGGTGGTAGACAATGGAAGACATGGGAGCATCGATGGCGCACGTTCGACCAATCCCGTCCCGAATTCGTATCGGCGTCACCGGCCATCGCACGCTGGACGACCCGACGGCTCTGCAAGCTCTGGTGAAGAAGGCCATCGACGCTGAAGTCGAAGGACTACTTCCGGAGTTGTCGCGGCAGAAGATTGAGCGCGCCCGGAGGGCAGATCGAATTGCGAATCCGTTCAGTGTTCTGAGTCCGCTGGCGGAAGGAGCGGATCGCGTGGTGGCGCGGGCCGTTCTCGAATATCCCGGCGCGCGGCTAGATGTGGTTCTTCCCCTTGCGCACGAGGACTACCTCGAAGACTTTGCGACCGAGGCGTCGCGCAAGGAGTTTGAGGAGTTGCTGGGGCGATGCGATAAGCCGGTGTTCCTGCGGGCGCGGCGCATTGCGGAGGAGAGCCGCGATGCTGGCGGCCGGGCGGAGATGCGAAAAGAGGCCTACGCCAAGGCGGGCCGGTATGTGGTGGACCATTGCGACGTGCTCGTGGCCGTCTGGGACGGCGAGCCGTCAAGCGAGCGCGGGGGAACGGCGGAGATTGTGCAGTACGCGCTCGAAGTGAATCGACCCATCATCCGCGTGTGGGGAGATTTATTTGAAGTCCTGAACCGCGACCAGATCCAGGCAAGCTATCAGTGCACTTGAGCCGATTCTGAGCAATCTGCTCAACTGCCTGCGGGCTATTTGGGCAATCGCAAAGAGCCGGTGACGGTGAAGCTGGCCGCGGATTTGGACTCGGTCTCCTGGGGCTGGGCACCGGCCAGCGTCAGCGTGTAGTTGCCTTCGAGAATCGCGCGGTAGCCTTGGTCGTTCACGCTTGACATCGAGCGTGGATCGATGGGGATGGTGACTTCCCTGCTGACTCCGGCGCCGATCGTGACGCGCTGGAAGCCGGCCAGGACGTGAATGGGCCCGTCGGCCTGCGGGGTTTTCAGGTAGGCCTCGACAACTTCGTCGCCCTCGGTGGCGCTGGTGTTGGTTACGGTGACGGTGGCGGTGAGCGGATCGCCGGCCTTGAGGGTTTCAGCGGAGAGCTTGACGGGGCCATATTTGAAGGTGGAGTAGCTGAGGCCGTAGCCAAAGCCCCAGAGCGGCTTGCCGGCGTAATAGCGGTAGGTGCGGCCTTTCATGCCGTAGTCGGTGAAGGCGGGCAGGCCGTCGAGCGAAGCGTAGAAAGTGACGGGCAGGCGGCCGGCGGGGTTGTTGAGCCCGGCCAGGGTGCGGGCGATGGCCGTGCCGCCCTCGACACCGGGATACCAAGCCTCGAGAACGGCGGCGGCGTGTTCGTTGGCCCAGTTGAGCGCGATAGCGCTGCCGCTCTGCAAGACAACAATCAGCGGCTTGCCGGTGGCGGCCACGGCCTCAAGAAGCTTTTGCTGGGGCGCGGGCAGATCGATGCTGGTGCGGTCGCCGCCGTCGAAGCCGTCGATCTTGATCGGCATCTCTTCGCCCTCGAGTTGCGGCGAGAGGCCTACGAATGCAACCACAATATCAGCTTCTTTGGCCTGGGCCACGGCTTCGTCGAGTTGCGCATGCGCGGGGGCTTCCCATTTGAGGGTGAGTCCGCCGCCGGCTTGGTCGCCAGAGTGCGAGTACTCCAGGCGGAAGTCATGGGGCTTGGTGTCGGCGAAATCGATGGCGAAGGAGGGTGTCCGGGGGTTGTTTTCCGCGGGCGGGGCAGTGGGCGAAGCGCCGGGCGCGGACGTAAAATTGCCCATCACAGAGATGTCGGCGCTCTGGCGCAGGCTGCCCTCGGAGATTACCTTGCCGTCAAGCAGGAGGCGGAAGCTTTCGCGGGGCGAGTAAGGGAAGCTGTCACCGGTCTCGAGGGTGAAGACGTAGTGGCCGGGCGCGGGTACGGCGAGAGTACCGCTCCAGCGGACGGAGTAATCGGGCGTGTCGAGTTCGGGGACGGGCTTGGCGTTTTCCCAGTCGGTTTGCACCTCGGGCTGCGTGAGGGTGACGACGGGGCGGCCCGTCCAGTCGGGGGTGGCGAAGAACTCGGTCTTCAGCCCGGAGCCGAAGGCGGTGCGCGGCACGGGAACGCCCGCGCCGGCGGCCAGCGTGGAGCCTTGTGCATAAAGGATGGACGAGGTGCGGAAGGTCCGGATGAGACCCTCCAACGGCGTGACCGGTTGCACGGGAGTGCCAACGTAGTTGCCCAGAATAGAGGCCAGCAGGTCGGCGGTGGGACCGACGACGGCAATCTTCGCGGGCGGGGTCTTGAGGGGCAGGACGCCGGAGTTTTTCAGCAGAACGATGCTTTCCTCCGCTGCCTTGAGGGAAGTTTGGCGATTGGGACGGGAGGCGGCGGCAGAGAAGGGGATCTTATCCAGCGAACTGGCGCCTTGCGGGTCAAAGAGGCCAAGCTGGAAGCGGGCCGTATAGAGCCGTTCGGCCGCCTTGGTGACCAGGTCCTCCGAGACCAGTCCCTGGCGGACTGCATCGGCCAGTGTATTGAAGCCGGGGGCCCAGATGCTGCACGAGAGGTCGTCTCCGGCCTGAAGAGCGAGCGCGGCGGCGTGCATGATGTCGGGCGCCTTCTTGTGGCCCAGGTTCACATCGACGATAGCGCCGCAGTCGGAGACGACGAAGCCTTTGAAGCCCCAGGCGTCGCGCAGATGCTCCTTGAGGAGCATCTTGCTGGTACAGGCCGGCCAGCCGTCGATGGAGTTGTAGGCGCACATCACCGACTGCACGTGGCCTTCAGTGACGGTGGCGCGGAAGGCGGGCAGGTAGGTCTCTTCCAGGTCGCGGGGCGACGGGTCGACGTTGAAGCCGTGGCGCAGGGTCTCGGGTCCGCTGTGAACGGCAAAGTGCTTGCTCGTGGCAACAGCGCGGAGGTGGTTCAGATCGCCGCCTTGAACCCCATTGACAAAGGCCACCCCAAGCCTGGAGGTAAGAAACGGATCTTCGCCGTAAGTCTCCTGGCCGCGTCCCCAGCGGGGATCGCGCACGATGTTGATGTTGGGCGACCAGAAGGTGAGCCCATAAAAGATGCGGTGGTTGCCCTGGCGCTGGGCCTGGTTGTACTTGGCGCGGGCTTCGGTGGAGATGACGTTGCCCATGGCTTGGACAATGGAGGGATCCCAGGTGGCAGCCATGCCGATGGCCTGCGGAAAGACGGTGGAATAGCCGGCGCGGGCCACGCCGTGAAGGGCCTCATTCCAGGTCTGGTAGTCAGGAATGCCGAGGCGTGGAATCGCCGTAGCCCAGTCTTCAAGCTGGGAGGCTTTTTCGTCGAGCGTCATGCGGCCGACCAGGTCGTGGGCGCGCTCGGCCGGGGAGAGTGTTGGGTCAAGATATGCAGCCTGTTGCGCGTTGGAAACGAAAGAGAAGGCAGCGAAGACGAGCGGCAAAGTCAGCCAGCGGCGAAGCAGCATGAGGAAACTCCTCCAAAGCTTGAGAGCGGCACCCCAAAGAGCGCGCGGCAGAACCGGCGTTTTTCCTGGTGGTCTTCCGTCTTCCACCTGCGCTTTGCTGAGACGAAAAATGGAAAGAGCCGCCGGAAGAAACTTTACAGGGCTGGGGGAACGGTTGGCTAGGTGAATCGTTTTACGATGGGCTGGACTGATCGGACTTTTTCATGCCATCAAGGACACATGAGGCCCTTCTGAGGCCTTATCATTGACCCCATGCAAAACAAACTCCGCTGGGGAGTTCTCAGCACCGCCAACATCGGCCTCAGGAAAGTCATTCCCGCCATGCAGCGGGGACGCTACACCAGCGTCGCCGCCATCGCCTCCCGCGATCTTGGCAGGGCGCAGCAAGCCGCCGCCGCACTGGGTATTCCCACCGCCTACGGCTCCTACGAAGAGCTTCTTGCCGACCCCAACATCGACGCCATCTACAATCCACTTCCCAATCAGCTTCACGTTCCCTGGACGATCAAGGCAGCCGAGGCGGGCAAGCATGTTCTCTGCGAGAAGCCCTTCAGCCTCACCGTAGCGGAGGCAGAGACTCTTTTCGCCGTTCGCGCGCGCGCCGGAGTCAAGATCGGCGAAGCCTTCATGATCCGCAGCTATCCGCAGTGGCTTCGTCTCCGGGAGTTGCTCGACGAAGGCCGCATCGGTGAACTGCGCTCGATCATTGGCTTCTTCAGCTACTTCAACGATGACCCGGCCAACATCCGCAACCAGGTTGAATGCGGCGGCGGCGCTCTGATGGACATCGGCTGCTATCTCATCCACGCCTCGCGCTACGCCTTCGCCCAGGAGCCAAGCCGCGTCGTCGCCCTCATCGACCGCGATCCCCGGATGCAGACCGACCGGCTCACCTCGGCCATCCTTGACTTCCCCGCCGGCCAGTCCATCTTTACCTGCAGCACGCAATTGGTTCCCTACCAGCGCATCCACTTCCTCGGCGCGCGCGGGCGCATCGAACTGGAAATCCCCTTCAACGCGCCACCCGACCGTCCCACCCGCCTGGTCATCGACTCAACGGGCGATCTCTTCGGCGGCGGCATCACGACAGAGACCTTTCCTGTCTGCGATCAGTACACGCTGCAGGGCGATGCGTTTTCGCGAGCCGTGCTGGAAGACACCGAAGTGCCCGTCCCGCTCGAAGACGCCATCAGGAACATGAGGGTCATTGAAGCCATCTTCAACTCCGGCAGTTCCGGCCAATGGGAGTCACTGCATCCATGAAGGATTTGCCTCTCGCGGGAAATACCGCGGCCTTGCTAAACTTGGACCTGTCCGTGCTCCGATCGAATCGCCGGGAAATCAACTTCCCCATCTCATCCTTCAGCCGTTGCAGTCAGGATTCACCGCATCCCTTGTTGCCGAAAGGTTCGCTTCATGATCAAAGATTGCCGCCCAGCCGCAATTGCTGCCATCGTGCTCACCGTTCTTGCCGCCTCCGCTGCCGCACAATCCAATTCCGCGAGCCCAGCCTGGCCGGCGTATCCCAACTATCCCAGCGAGACACCCGCGAATCTCGCTCCCGCAACCGAGAATTTCGATTACGCGCGTCGCGAAGCAATGATTCCGATGCGGGACGGCGTGAAGCTCTATGCCGTCATTCTGGTCCCAAAGGGCGCCAAGAACGCGCCGATTCTGCTGACGCGCACCCCCTACAGCGCTCGTGGGCTGACCAGCCATGCCGCCAGCTCCCACCTGGGGCCGATTCTCCAGGGATATGACAATGCCACGGATGTGATCGTCGAAGGCGGCTACATCCGGGTGATTCAGGACATCCGCGGCAAATATGGCTCGGAGGGCGACTACGTGATGAACCGGCCCATCCACGGGCCGCAGAATCCCACGCCTGTCGACGAATCCACAGACACTTACGACAGCATCGACTGGCTCATCAAGAACATTCCCGAAACCAACGGCAAGGTAGGAATCCTCGGAATCTCGTACGACGGCTTTCTGCCGCTGATGGCCCTGGTCAACCCGCATCCGGCGCTGAAGGTATCCGTGCCCATGAATCCGATGGTCGATGGGTGGATGGGCGACGACTGGTTCCACAACGGAGCCTTCCGCGAGCAGAACATGCCCTACATCTACGAGCAGGAGGGAGCGCGCTCGAATGATGCCCAGTGGTGGACATCGAACTTCGATGATTACGACCTCTATATGCAAGCCGGTTCAGCAGGTGAACTGGGCCGCCGCCATGGTCTCGAACAGTTGGGCTTCTGGCGCAAGATTCTTGAACACCCCAGCTACGACGCATTCTGGAGCGATCAGGCTGTAGACAAAGTTCTGGCGGCACAGCCGCTCAAGGTTCCGGTGCTGCTGGTGCATAGCTTGTGGGATCAGGAGGACATCTACGGAGCCATCGCCGTTTACAAGGCTATCAAGCCGCTGGACAAAGACAACGACAAGGTCTTTCTCGTTCTCGGGCCATGGCATCACGGCCAGGAGATTACCGATGCGGCCTCGCTTGGCCGCATTCGCTTCGGCAGCGACACAGGGACCTGGTTCCGACAGAATGTTCTGCGTCCATTCCTCGATCGCTATCTCAAGGACGATGCGCCGAAGGCGGAGATCGCGCCCGTGACGGCCTTTGAGACCGGCGCGAACCGCTGGCAGAGCCTTCCTGCATGGCCGGCAGCGCCCGCGACAAAGCCGCTCTATCTCGAGGCCGGACTCAAGCTTGGGTTCACGGCGCCAGCGCAAACCGATGCGGCCTACGATGAGTACATCTCAGACCCGGCCAAGCCTGTTCCTTTCCGCGCCCGTCCCATCCAACCCATCGGCTACACTCCGCCGCTGACCTGGGCTCAGTGGCTCGTCGATGACCAGCGGGAGGCTTCCGGACGGCCGGATGTGCTGGCCTTCACCAGCGACGTGCTCACCGCCCCGGTCCATATCAGCGGACAACCCATCGCCAACATCATTGCCTCAACCAGCGGGACGGACTCCGACTGGGTGGTCAAGCTCATCGATGTCTATCCGGATGAAGTTGCCGACCAACCTGACCTTGGCGGTTATCAACTCATGATCGCCGCCGATATCTTCCGCGGCCGTTACCGGGAGAGTCTCTCAGCCCCGAAGGCCATCAGTGCCGGTCAGCCTCTCGCTTATCGATTTGCTCTGCCGCCGGCCAACCACGTCTTTCTGCCCGGCCATCGGATCATGGTGCAAATTCAATCCAGTTGGTTTCCTCTGTATGACCGCAATCCCCAGACCTTTGTGCCCAATATCTTCTGGGCCAAACCAGGCGACTACCAGAAAGCAACGCAGCGCATCTACCACGCACCCGGCGCGGCCAGCAGCATCGAGCTTCCGGTCGTGACAACGAATTAGGAAGATTACGAGAAAACGTCTCGCCTACCGCTGAACATTCTGAAAGAGTTCAGCTGACGGTCCGGGCGCGAGTGAATTCGCCCATTTCAGGCTCAGCTAAAGCCTGCTGATGAGACCAGCAAAGACGGGAAACCGGGCTGACGCGAGTGGGGAGCCCGCGCCAGCCCGGATTCGTCCGGAGAACTTCCGGTTACTTCGCAGCCGCTGCCGCCTTCTGTGCCGCCCAACGCTTCTTGACAGCATCGGCGATCCGTTTCCGCCCCTCGGGGGAGAGGTTCCTCTTCTTCTTCTTCTTCGCCGGCTTCTTGACGGCGGGCGCAACTGCCGCTGCCTTCTTGGGCACAACCGCAACCACTTTCTTCGGCCTGCCGGGCTTCCTCTTCGCCACAGGCGCCGCGCTGCCCGTCAGCAATGCCTTTGCCTGTTGCAACTGAGCAATCTCAAAATCGATTGTTGCCAGAATCTCTGCTACTCCCATGTATCCTCCCTGGTTAATTCAGGTAACTGATCCAACCTCAACGGGGCTAAGTCACAACGCCGCGCGGGATCTCGCAGTCCCTCCATAATTAAGATACGCAAATCCAGGCTGTTTTACAAACATGCGCAATCTCTTGCGTAAGTTCTTTCGCCGCTTGCCTCGTCAGCCGGGGTGATTTCTTCAACGCAATGACCCATCGATGGTCCAGGCCGTTTACCAAGGGGAGAGCCATCCCATCCGGGGAAAAGCGCAAATCAATCACGATGCTTTCTTGGAACGCAGCGTTAACTCGTTCACGCATCCGGCCTCAAGGCTCCGCGAACGGATTCTCCAGTCACCGCTGAATGCGCGCCGACCCGCCTCCCGCGAAGGCTCGCACCTGTTCCACGGTGGCCATGGTGGTGTCGCCGGGAAAGGTTGTCAGCAGCGCGCCATGCGCCCATCCCAGCTTGACCGCCTCCTCGTGCGGTTCACCCGCCAGCAGCCCATAGATGAAGCCGGAGGCAAAGCCGTCTCCGCCGCCCACGCGATCGATCACTTCCAACTCCACCGTGGGCGCGGCAAAGGTCTTGCCGTCAATCCAGGCAACCGCGCTCCAGCCATGACGATTGGTGGAGTGCACCTCGCGCAGCGTGGTGGCCACTGCCCTCACTTGCGGATGCTTCTTCAGCACACTGTCAATCATGCCGAAGAAAGCGCTGGGATCAAGCTTTGACCGGGCCGCTACCTCCGGACCGGCAATCCCCAGTCCTTTCTGCAGATCCTCTTCGTTGCCCACCAGCACATCCGCGTTCTCGACGATTCTGCCGATTCTCTCCACGGCGCGCTCGCTGCCGCCGTGAATCTTCCATAGCTTTTCGCGAAAGTTCAGATCAAACGATGTGATTGCGCCGGCGGCCTTGGCTTCCCTCATCATCTCCGCGGCCAACTCGGCCGTCGACGGCGACAGCGCCGCAAAGATGCCGCCGCAGTGCGCCCAGCGGACGCCCGAGGCAAAGATCGCCTTCCAGTCGAAGTCACCCGGTTTCAGTTGCGCCGCGGCTTCGTTCGCGCGGTTATAAAAAACCACTGGGGCGCGCAGGCCGTAACCACGATCGCTGTACACGGTAGCCATGTTGGGGCCGGTCACGCCGTCGTGCTTGAAATGCTTGTAGAACGGTTTCACGCCCATGGCGCGCACGCGCTCGGCAATCAGGTCGCCGATGGGATAGCTGGACATAGCGCTGGCGATTCCCGTCTTCAGCCCAAAACAATCCGAAAGGTTGGCAGCCACATTAAACTCGCCCCCGCTGACATAAATCTGGCACTCTGTCGCCTTGCGGAAAGGGATGATCCCAGGGTCGAGCCGATGCACCAGCGCTCCCAATGCCAGAAAATCCAACTCAGCATCCTTGCGTATATTCCATCCCTCGCTCATTGATCGTTCACTCCTTGGTCTTCAACGAAAGATTTGCACTTTGTAGCATCAAAGCCGGCCGCGGTGCGCCCACAGTCCCAATCCTGGATTCGCTATAAAGAATACCGGCTCGCCCATGACCTGATTGTAGCCGTGGTGGAGTTTTTCGGGATCGTAACGCGCAAGCATTGCGGGCAAATCGCCGTAGCTGAAACCAACACTTTCCACTTCTTTCTTGCTGAGTTGGCCGGGGCACCAGGTAATCCTGAAGCGCCCTTCGGACGAGCCATGAATGAGATGCGCCGCCGCGCTCAGATCATCGGCCAGATCCGCATGAGCCGCGACTGCGTGAAGCGTTGCCTCCGTACCGCGATAACCGTATTTGCGAATTAATCCGTCGATCGATTTGTCTTCTCCGAATTCCTTCACTCCCGGCGCCAGGATAATCAGCTCCGCGCCGTCGTCCAGAGCCATGCGCGTGCGATAGATCGCCTTGTTGCCAATCCAGGTACTGTGAAACTCCTGTGGATCAAGATAGACAACGGCCTTGCGGATCGGCTCGTCGAGCATCTCGAAGTTGACCTTCAGGCTCAGCTCGGCGGCCAGGTTGAAGCACTCGATGTCATCGCCGATGAACAGGCCTCGAAGAGCTAACTCGCCGTCTTCTTTGCGCCCGATCACGGTCAGCACGTAGACGATGGGCAAATGGCGCAGGAAATGATCCGATGCGTAGTTCAGCACGTTGCGCACGGGGTTTTGGGCGCGGCCCATGATCCGCTCCATCCCGTAGACCGCGCCCAGATAGTGGCTGCGATTGATTCCCTCGCGACCCCCCGCGCCCACCAGAATGTTCTTGTTGTAATTCGCCATGCCGATGACTTCATGGGGCACAACTTGGCCGATGGAGAGAATCAGATCGAAGCCGCCGCGCGCGATAAGCCGGTTGACCTGGGCCGGCCACGCGTAGTTCAGCTTGCCTTCCGATTGCTCACGGATAAACTCCGCCGGAACCTCGCCCAGCGTCTCGACATCGGTTCTCCAGTGATGCACGTGAAAAAGATTCAGCGGCACGTTGCCGAAGATCTGCTCGATCTGTTCCGGCCGCATTGCGGTATGCGTGCCGAGGGCGGGAAGAACCGCCTTGAACCGGTCGCCATAGTACTCCCACGCATGGCGGGTCAGCTCGCCAGCGCGGGAGTGCGCGCGGCTCTGATCCGGCGGAACAGCAAGGACGCGGCTCCTTTCGCCGAGCTTTTCGAGACTCTCCGCAAGCAGTTCCTTCAACTGCTCCGCGGACAAATCGGTTTCGATACTCCCTGTTGCGCAAAAGAGGCTCATGCGGCAAACTCCACTCTCTTCAGTCCCGGAGCGAGCAGGACCATGATTGCCAGAGCCACGAGATAGGCACTGGCCGCGATGGCAAGCAGGCTTGCATAACTATGAGTCAGCTGCAGGATGTAACCGGCGTAGGTAGCCATCAGGAAGCCGCCGACCGAGCCGGCCATGCCGCCGATGCCGGCCACCGAGCCAACCGCGGTGCGCGGAAACATATCCGACGGAGTGGTGAGAATATTCGCCGAAAAGCCCTGGTGCGCGGCGGTGGCGAGACTGAGCAGGGCGATGGCAGCCCACTCCGAATGGAGGTAGTTGATCAGAAAAACGGGAACCACGAGACAGGAGCACAAGAGCATGGCCGCCAGCCGCGCGTTTGGGGCCGAGAGTCCGAAGCGGCGGAAGGGGGCGGGCAACCAGCCTCCGGCGATGCTGCCGACGGTCGAGGCGTTGTACACGAGGATGAGCGGCAGTCCGAGATGAGAAAGATCCAGATGGAATTTCGCGCTGAAGAACGACGGCAGCCAGTAAAGATAGAACCACCAGATAGGATCGGTAAGGAATTTGCCGATGGTAAATGCCCAGGTCTGCCTGTAGCAGAGCAATTTGACCCACGGCGTGGAAGGGCCCATGCTTTCGGCGGCTTCCTGATAGATATGGCGAAGCTCAATGCCGGTAAGGGTGGGGTGATCGAAGGGCTTGCGGTACTTGCTGTACCACATGACGATCCACAAGATGCTGAAGACGCCGGTAGCCAGAAAGGCCGCGTGCCATCCAAAGTGGAGCGTGACGATGGGCACGATCAGCGAAGCCAGGATGATGCCGATGTTTGCGCCGCAGTTGAAGATGCCTGTGGCCAGCGAACGTTCGCTCTGGGGAAACCACTCGGCGACCGTTTTAAGAGCCGCGGGAAAGTTGCCGGATTCGCCGAGCCCGAGGCAGGAGCGCGCAATGCCGAATTGGAGCACTGTGTTGGCCAGGGCATGGCCCATGGCCGAAAGGCTCCAGACGGCCATGATGACCATGTAGCCGATGCGCGTGCCAACCTTGTCGACAAACCGTCCCGCGAATAGTAAGCCGCCAGCATAAAAGAGGGTGAAGAGGCCCACGATCGTCCCGTAGTTCACCTCGGTCATGCCGATGCTTTTCTCAAGCGTGGGCTTGAGGAGCCCAAGGACCGAGCGGTCCATGTAGTTGATCGTCGTGGCGGCAAACAGCATGGCGCAGATCGTCCAGCGCACGCGGCCGAGCCGTGCTCCGGCCACCGGCTCTTCTTCAATTCGCACGCCGGATTCCGCATTGACCGCCATGCGTTTCTCCTTATAACCGGTACGCATTCTTTGCCAGTCGGTAAGTGAGATCGTATGCCACTTCAAAGGCTTCGTCTTCGTCGAGCCGGCGTTCGCTGACCAGCCTTGCCAGAAATGCGCAGTCGATGCGCCGCGCCGCGTCATGACGCGCCGGAATCGACAGAAAGGCGCGCGTATCGTCGTTGAAGCCCACCGTGTTATAGAAGCCCGCCGTCTCCGTCGCCAGTTCGCGGAAGCGCATCATTCCCTCCGGGCTGTCATGAAACCACCATGGAGGCCCGAGCCGCAAACACGGATAGTGCCCGGCGAGCGGCGCTAACTCGCGGCTATAAGTCGATTCGTCGAGCGTGAAGAGAATGATCGTCAGGCTGCGCTCGTTGCCGAAGCGATCAAGCAATGGGCGAAGAGCGTCCACGTAATTCGTCGGCCGGGGAATATCCGCGCCCACGTCGCGTCCATAGCTCTCGAAGAGCCGGCGATTGTGGTTGCGCGCGCTGCCCGGATGAATCTGCATCACCAGGCCGTCTTCCAGGCTCATCGCGGCCATTTCGGTCAGCATCTGCGCGCGGAAAAGCTCCTGCTGCTCCAAGCCGGCTTCGCCGTCCAGAACGCGGAGAAACAGGTTCGCGGCATCCTCCGGTCCAAGGTTGGCGGTTCTCGCGGAAGGATGCCCGTGGTCGGTCGCGGTGCAGCCGTGCGCGCGGAAGCGGGCGCGCGCGATGCGCAACGCAGTCAGATAACCGTCCCAGGTCCATGTATCTTCTCCGGTCTGCTCTCCCAGCTTTGAAATATTCTCTCTGAATCCTTGAAACTCCGGATCAACGACTGAGTCGGGCCGGAAGGTCGGAATGATTCTCGCATTCCAGTTTGAATCCCGGATGGCTTGGTGATCGGCCAGCGAATCGAGCGGAGAATCGGTCGTCGCCAGCACCTCGATGTTAAAGCGCTCGTAAAGTGCCCGCGGAAGAAACTCCGGTCTTTTGAGCCGCTCCGAAATCGTATCAAAGTAACTGTCCGCGGTGCTTGCTGAAAGGCGCTCCTCAAGCCCGAATAACTCCTGGAAGACGAAGTCCAGCCACAGGCGCGTCGGCGTTCCGCGAAAAAGAAGGTAGTGGCTGGCGAAGATGCGCCAGACCTTGCGTGGATCCTTCAAGAAAGGCTGGCCAATCTCAAGGTCCTCTAGCGATACTCCCTGGCTGTAGAGCATCCTGAAGATATAGTGATCGGGCTGCACCAGGAGCGTCGCAGGGTCGGGGAAGGCGTCATTCTTTGCGAACCATGCCGCCTGCGTATGGCCGTGAGGGCTGATAATGGGCAACGCTCTGACATGCTTATACAGATCCTTCGCGATCTTGCGTACGCCGGGCTCGGCAGGAAACAGACGATCTTCATGAATCAGCATGGCCTGACCTCGATCCTTTCGCGGAGTGACGCGGCGATTCAGCCGCCACCGGGCGTGAGCCGCATGCGCATCCTCTCAGCAACTGCTCGAATCCATTGTAAGAGTCAGGCGTGATTCGCGTATCCCATGCCCGCCAGAACGCCGCGCATATACGCAAAGCTCGCGATAACCCCGGGCATCGGGTCATCAGGCTGTATCTCGTATTCGAGATCGACAAAACCCTTGTACTTCGTTGCAATGAGAGCTCCGAAAATCTCTCGAACCGGCATGATACCTTCTCCCACGGCCACTTGGCTCTCTTTGCTCTCGAAGCTCGTCAGATCCTTCATGTGAACGTTGAAAAGCCGTGGCCCGGCTTCATGAATGGCCTGAACCACATCTGTACCAGCGCGCGCCGCGTGCCCCAGATCGATGCAGCAGCCGATGCGCGGGTCAAGGTCTTTGACCACCTTCAGCACATCCAGCGGCGAAGGCCACAACTTATCTTCGGGTCCGTGGTTGTGGATGGCGATCCGCATGTCATACTCTTTCGCAAACCTTTCAATGCGGGGAAGGATCGCAGGCGTCATGCCGCCCGCGACCATTACGGAGATTCCTGCCCGCTTGCAGTATTCGAATTTGGCGCGCATATCAGCATCATCGTCCTTTGCCAGAGAGATGACGCCGGCGGCATGGAGTTGGATGCCGGCCGCCGCATAGTCCTGCAACGCTTTCGCCTCTTCCGCCGGATCAGCGGGAAGATGATCCTTGACGTCCTTCGCATTCAACGCCGAGACGTGCAACTGCTTCATGAAGCCGATCAGTTGCGCGCGCGTGAAATTGCGAAATGTATAACTGGCCAGTCCCAACTGAACCGGCGACGCATTCGCCGCGGCGGGCGAAGCCTGCGCGAAGGAACGGACTGTGCCCGGCGCGGCGCAGGCGGCAGCAATCAGAGCGCCGGATTGGACGAAACTGCGGCGTGAAATAGCTTGTTTCATACGTGGCTCCCGAAATACTTGAACGACAAACTGCCGAACAACATGGATTCAGATGATTAGAGGTGCGGCTCCCAGCCCTTCTCGTATGTGCGCCCCCACATGCTCAGAGCTTCCGGGTCGTGCAGAATGTGCCCGTCTCCAGCATCGATTTCGAGTTCGCGATTTACTTCCCAGGCGATGTTGGAGAGCTGAAGCATGGTGACAGCCACATTGCCGACGGAGACGGGAGCGTTGAGCTTTTCTCCCTGACGGATCGCGGCGATGAAGTTTGCAAAGTGCGCATCGGTCATGGAATCACGGCCTGTGAGATCGGAGGATGAGGTTGCTTTGCCGGTATCAAAAGCGTCGGTCTTATTTCCTTTGAGATCGTAGACCTGGTAGCCATCGCGATCGACGACCACCGCGCCTGTGGTCCCCATGATCTCAGATCCGCGGTCGCGGTTGAAGTACTTCATTCCCTGGCAGCTCTTGTTTTCCCATGCGATCAGCTTGTCTTCGTAATCGTAGCTGGTGATCAGCGTGTCATAGAACTGCCAGTCGTCTTTGAAGTGGTATCTTCCGCCCGACGAGGTAATGCGGCGGGGATAATCCACTCCAAGCGCCCAGCGGCAGATATCCACCTCATGCGTGCCGTTGTTCAGCGCTTCGCCGGTGCCCCAGTTCCTGAACCAGTGCCAGTTATAAGGATGAATGTTATCTTTGTATGGCCTGCGCGGCGCCGGTCCTTGCCAGAGATCCCAATCGAGTTGCGGCGGAACGGCTACTTCCTTGCCCGTGCCGATCGACTTTCTCACATTGCTGTACCAGCATTTGGCGAAGTAGGGGCGGCCGATGAGGCCATTGTGAATCTTGTCGACAATTTGAATGGTGTGTGGGGAAGAGCGCTGCTGAATGCCCATCTGCGCGACCTTTTGATATTTCTGTTGCGCCTGCACCAGCATCGCGCCCTCCGCGGGATTGTGGCTGCATGGCTTCTCCACATAGACGTGTTTGCCCGCTTCGAGACCGGCGATTGCCATGGGTGCATGCCAGTGGTCGGGCGTGGCGATGGTGATGGCGTCCACTTCCTTCAACTGGAGGATATTGCGAAAGTCCTTGTCCGTGGCGGGAGCATAACCCAACTCGTGCTCCACGCTGTCGGCAAACTTTTTCAGAATGACGCTGTCCACATCGCAAACGTGCGAAATGCGGGCCGCATCCTTGTTCGCCTTGAGCGATGAGAGATGGGCGTAGGCGCGGCCATTCAGGCCGATCACCGCAAAGTTGAGCCGGTCGTTGGAGCCGACGATCTGGCCATAGCTCTTTGCCGTCGCGTTGATTGCCAAACCTGCCGCTCCCACCGCGAGCGTGTCGAGGAATTCACGTCGAGTTACCATTGTTTCTCCCCTCAGAGATTGGGTGTTCGTTCGGAGATCTAAAGGGCGCCAGAATCTTTCAGCGCCGCTTTCATGCCCGCCCAACTGATCCGCGAAGACTGCTCCGGCGAGCCGCCGCCAGTCCAGTGGGTCTCCAGGCTGACCGCCTCATGATAGCCAGCTTGCTTCAGCGCGCGAAACTGCGCCGTCCAGTCGATGATTCCGTTGCCGACGGCAGACCACTCGATCTTGCCCTCCGCATTCTTGATGGCATTCTTGCAGTGGCAATGGTGGATGCGGTTCTTCGGCAGCGCATCCCAGCCGCCGGGAAAGGCATCGAGTTCGCCGCGCATCACGGCATTGGCGGGGTCCCAGTTGAGCGCCAGATGCGGCGTCTGAATCGCATTCATCGTCCGCGCGGCTTCGCGGCCCGTCGCTGTGTTGCAGGCGAACTCGTTCTCCAGCACCAGCAGCACGCCCTGGCTGCCAGCGGTTTCCGCGGCCGCTCGCAACTTCTCATCGATGGCAGCGCGATAGGGAGCAACGTCGTCCAGGCGCCAGAAGTCGAAACAGCGAATTCTATCGGTCTTGAACTGCCTGGCGAGAGCGACCGACCGCTCCAGAAGCTCATCCTGCTGCTTGAATGTGGCCTCTGCCGCTCCGTGCATGTCGCCCTTGGAGCCGTATGGCGAGCGGGGCGCGCCGGGCCAGTCGGTCTTGAAGAGCGGACTGGCGATGTCGGTGACGCGCAGGTTGTGCTTCAAGAGAATCCCGCGCGCCTCGTCGATCTGGGCCGCGCTCAGGTCCATGGTGTTCTTGCCCCACATGGAGCGAAGTTCGATCCAGCTCATTCCGAAATCGTGCGCCGCAACGAAGCAGGCGTGGTCGAAGTCCTGCGAGATCTCATCGTTGATGACCGCAATTCTGAAGGGGGATTTCAACGCCGCGGAGAGGCCGAAGAGCGGGCGTGCGGCGGAGGCTGCGGCAACTGCTCCAACTGACAAAAGAAAACTGCGTCGCGAAGAGCCTTCCATGTCGCTCCTTTCGCTTGCCGGGGCCGCGCTGCGGCCCGCCTAGCCATTGTAAATGGCTGGTCTCGCGATGAAGGAGGGGGGCGGAGTGGGTTCGTGGTATCCCACATCCGGCGCGATAAAGCTGCGCCAGATATGGGGCACTCGGCCTTCGAGCGTTTGTTTGCAGGGGAGGCTTTCATCATCCCCGGTCCCCAAAAGCAAGGGACCGGGGGCACCCTCAGTGAGGTCTGGAAATCTCACCGGGACCGGGGGCACCCGCGCATAACAAAACCCGCAAGTTAGCCACCGCTTCGCGGTGATCGCGAGTTAGCAAGTTGGCGGCAGTTCATTCAAGTCGTAACTCGACGCCGCGAGTCGGGCTGCTCCTGATGAACGGGGTTCCGGTTGGGGTTCGCGGTATCCCACCCTTTCGCAAAGCGCGCGAAAAGATGGGGCACCCAATTTTACAGGAATGAAAAAACGCTAGCTGCAACCGCTGGTTGAGCCGCATTCCATGCAGCGATAACAACTGCCATTGCGGACCATGATGGCGCCGCAGACCGAGCAACTGGGGGCGTCGCCCATCTCGAACATGTCGCGCATGGCGTCGGCGGCGTGGTAGATACCGCGGTCGGCAAGGCTGGGCACCTGGGTTGAGCTGGCGGCGCTGGGCGAAGCAACGTGCGCATCCGGCGCGATGCCTCCGCCCGCGCCCGCGATACCCATTCCGAGGCCGCCGGAGGGGTTGCTGATCTGGCTGAGACGGCGGGCGACCTGCTCGGCCAGCCGGGCCATGTTGTCCTGCGCGATGCCGCTCACTTCCTCCCCTTCAGCGTCGGGAATCATGCTGGGCGAGGCGGGCAGTTGCGGCGCCTGCGGCGCAAAGCTGGAGAAGAGCGACAACTGCGTGCCGGAGAGGAAGCGCAGATTGAGCCAGCGGAAGATGTAGTCCATCAGGCTCTTGGCATAGCCGATCTGCTCGTTGCCGGTCCAGCCGGAGGGCTCGAAGCGGGTGTGGGCGAACTTCTCGCAGAGAACCTTGAGCGGCACGCCGTGCTGCAGAGCGATGGAGATGGAGGTGGCGAAGGCGTCCATCAGGCCGGAGACCGTGGAGCCTTCCTTGGCCATCTTGATGAAGATTTCGCCGACCTGGCCGGAGGGGTAGAGGCCGACGGTGAGGTAGCCTTCGTGGCCGGCGATGGCAAACTTGTGGGTGATAGAGGCGCGCTCGTCCTGCAGCCGATGGCGAACGGCGCGGGGCGGAGCGTTGAGATCCTGCGCGACGGGAGCCTCCGGGGCGGGGTCGGGCGAGGCCGTTGGCTGCAGCAGGGGAACTGCCGCGGCCCTGGCGATCTCTTCCAATGCGCGCTGGAAGGCGGCGGAGGCGAGAAGGATCGACTTGGCGGGGACTTCCAGCTTTTCGGCAGCTTTGGCCTCCAGAGCCTTCACGTCAGCATCGGCGGCTGGCTGTCCGGCAGCGATCTGGGCCAGGACGCGGCCCGCGGCGGCATCCAGCGGCGAAGGCTCCCTCTTGGCGTCCATGCTGGTATTCAGCGGCTGAGTGCCCTTGGAGCCATCGCGGTAGATGGCCACGGCCTTGATGCCCTGACGCCAGCTCTCGGCGTAGGCCTCGGCGATATCCTCGACGGTGGCCTCCTGGGGCAGGTTGACGGTCTTGGAGATGGCGCCGGAGAGGAAGGGCTGCGCGGCGGCCATCATCTTGACGTGGCCCATGTAGTGGATGGAGCGGGTGCCCTTGACCGGCTTGAAGCTGCAATCGAAGACGGCCAGATGTTCGAGCTTGATCCCCGGCGCACCCTCGATGGTGCCGGTGGCGTCGATGTAGCTGACGATGGCGTTGACCTCGTTATCTGAATAGCCGAGTTTGAAGAGCGCGGCGGGGACGGTATTATTGACGATTTTGATCATGCCGCCGCCGACCAGCTTCTTGTACTTGACCAGCGCCAGCTCCGGCTCGATGCCCATGGTGTCGCAATCCATCATGAATCCGATGGTGCCGGTGGGCGCCAGAACGGTGGTCTGGGAGTTGCGGTAGCCGTGGCGTTCGCCGTAGACCAGGGCCATATCCCAGGATTCGCGGCTGGCGTCGATGAGGGCGTCGAGCTGGGGCACATTGAAGGGCGCGCCGCTCTGGCGCGACTTGCCGATCTTGTTCACTTCGGCGCGGTGCATGCGAATGACGTCGAGGAAGGGCTCGCGATTGATGTAGAAGCCGGGGCATGCGCCGCCACGCTGGCGCTCGGCCTCACTCGCTACCGGGGCGGTGAGCGGCGTAGCCGAGGCAATCGACGGGCAGTTGGCGGCCACAATGGCCGATTGCAGGTAGGCCTGGCCGCAGAGAATGGCGGTGAGCGCGGCGGCCAGATCGCGTCCGGCGGCCGAGTCGTAGGGCAGCCCGAAGGCCATCAGCAGTCCGCCCAGATTGGCGTAGCCCAGGCCCAGCGGACGGTAATCGTGCGAGTTGCGCGCGATGGACTCGGTCGGGTAGCCGGAGTTATCCACAAGAATCTCCATGGCGGTGATGACCACCGAGATGGAGTGCCGGTAGGCGGGAATGTCAAAGCCGCCGGCCGGGGTGACGTACTTCATGAGGTTGAAACTGGCCAGATTGCAGGCCGAGTTGTCAAGGAACATGTACTCCGAGCAGGGGTTCGACGCGTTGATGCGGGCGGTGTTCTTGCAGGTGTGCCAGCGGTTGATGATGGTGTCGAATTGCAGGCCGGGGTCGCCGCAGAGCCATGTTGCATCGGCGATCTTGCGCATGATATCGCGGGCCTTGTAGCTTGCCACCGGCTCATGGCCCTTGACGGTATAGGTGGTGTATTCGCCGTCAGTCTCGTAGGCGCGCATGAACTCGTCGCTGACGCGGACGGAGTTGTTGGCATTCTGGAAGAAGATCGACGAAAAGGCCTCTGAATCCGGTCCCGAGCCATCGTAGCCGGCCTTGATCAGCGTGTGGGCCTTCTGCTCTTCCTTGGCCTTGCACTCGATGAAGTCCACAATGTCGGGATGCTCGACGTTCAGAATCGCCATCTTGGCCGCGCGGCGCGTCTTGCCGCCGGACTTGATGACCCCGGCGAAGGCGTCGAGGCCGCGCATGAAGCTGAGCGGACCGCTGGCCGTGCCGCCTCCCGAGACGGATTCCTTGCTGGAGCGCAATGAGCTGAAGTTCGTGCCCGTCCCCGAGCCGAATTTGAAGAGCATGGCCTCGGTGCGGGCCAGGTCCATGATCCCGCTCATCGAATCCTCGACGGAGTTGATGAAGCAGGCCGAGCACTGCGGATTGTGGTAGCCGGTGGCGGCATAGCGCACGCCGCCAGTGGACGGATCCCAGTGCCAGTTCTGCCCTTCGGCATCCGGCTCCAGCCGGTCGCAGCCCACGTTGAACCAGACCGGCGAGTTGAAGGCCACCTTCTGGGTGAGCAGCATGTGCGCCAGCTCGTCATGGAAGATGACGGCATCCTCATAGGTGGCAAAGTAGCTGCCGGCCATGCCCCAGTCGCGGATGGTTTCGGCCACGCGGCTCACCAGTTGGCGGACGCCCGTCTCCCGCTCCGGTGTGCCCAGCCGCCCGTGCAGGTACTTCGAGGCCACAATGTTGGTCGCGGTCATCGACCAGTCGACCGGAACCTCGACGTTCCTCTGCTCGAAGATGGTGTTTCCCTTGCTGTCGTTGATCGACGCGGTGCGCTGCTCCCACTCCAGCTCGTCATAGGGCGAAACCCCCTCGGTGGTAAAGCGGCGGGTAAAGATCAGTCCACGCTGCGAGTGGGGGGTTTGAAGGGCGGCGGCGGAAGTCTGAAGCTGGGTCTCATTCATGGGGGATCCTCTCAATCGGCAAAATCGGTGAATCTCTGGCACTCTCCGGCGCAATGCGGCCTGGAGGGTGTCAGGACAAATCTCTTGCAACGAACGGGAAACGGGGATTTGGAAAGTACTGTGAGTTCTCTTCTTCTGTGCTGTCTCCGGTGGAGCTTTCACACTGGAGTTGGTTACAGTCCGTTTACAGCCGCAGATGAAAACTTACCGCTGTCTGTGGTGTCTGTCAACAAAAAACCACAACATCTTGTATTTTCTTAACATTCCCGGTATCTACCTTCCAAACACGGGCGTTTCCCTGTGGAAAGCTCGAAAGCGGCAAGCGGGGCGCTGGTTTGGGGTGCACAATCTGCCCTATATCCGGTGCAAGCCCCGTGGATTGGCGATCCCACATGCTTCAATCCAAGCCTAGTCCTCTCCGGGACGGGGAACAAGGCGTGGAAATGGTGCAATTTGGGAGGCAATCTGTGCGAATTGTGGAGATTCGGGGCGAATTCCCGACCAGCTAAGCCTCTGGCGGCCGCAGACCATCACTGCTCGAAATACGATCTCGATGGGAGCATCTGCTGATGCAGAACGCGGACGATCAGCACCTCGCTGGGGTCCGGGATGTAAAACACAACGTGCTTGCCGATCTCAAACCTGCGCAATCCAGGGCGAATCGAATCGCAGGATCGGCCAATGGAAGGATTCTCAGCCAGCAGCTCGAAACCATCCTCCAGCTTGGCCAGGTACCGATTTGTCTGCCGCCATCCCCAGGTTCTTGTCGTGTAAGAAGCAATCAGATCGATATCCTCCTCAGCTTCAACTGATGCGTTGACTCGAAGCATGGTCAAGCCTCTCTCTGCGGGAGACCGTGTTTCTTGCGAATACGAGAGAAAACGCCGGGCTCGGCAATGCCGCTGGCGAGGCCCTCATCAATCGCCGCCCGGAGCGCGGCCAACTTCTCCTCGTACTCCCGTTCGTCCCTCTCCAGCACCCGCAAGGCGGTGCGCATCACTTCACTGGCGTTGGCGTAATCTCCAGCCGCGACTTTTGCGGTAATAAACTGATCCAGCTTTTCAGGCAGGCTGACATTGCGAGTCGGCATGGGGCACCTCAGCTTGAGTTTAGTATTCTTTGGCCAACTTTGCCAATTTGCGTTCCGGTGGATCCGCCAAGGTGCATGGTGGCTGATTGGCTGGCTCTGTGACCGCGCCCACCCCACAGCAACTCGACTGGAGGCCAGCGGCTGGAAACTGCCTCACGGATGCTGCTCGATGGCGATATTCACGCTGCCGCTGTTGCCGGTGACGGCGGTGCCGAGCATGTTGGTGGCTACGCCGGGCAGCGATGCCGGGATGAAGGTGACAGTTCCGTCCAGAGCGGATGTGGCCGTGGCGGCCTCGGTGGCGAGCAAAGGGCTCTGAGCGCAGCGGCCATGCGGCGGGCAGGGCGGGGCCCAGGCATAGAGCGCCTGATAAAGCGTCACCGCGCCGCCTGCCATGGGATTGCCGTCCATGTCCAGCACCCGCAGCGTGATCTGGCCCGCAGTGCCGCTGACCGGCAAACTCTGCGCGGTTCCGGCGACGGCTACCAGGGAGGCGAACTCCGGGCGTGCCCCGAAGGCGGTATAGGTGACGCACTGGCTGGTGCCGTTCAGGCAGGCATTGGAGGTGACCGTTTGCCCTTCGGTCAGCGGTCCCACGGTGAGCGCCTTGGCGGCGATGCCGTTGGCGTTGGTGGTCACGGCGCCGCTCTCAAGGGAGATGCCGCTCGCACCCGACTGCCAGGCAACAGTCTGGCCGCTGGCGGGCAGGCCCTTGTTCAGCACCAGGGCCTGCGCCGTCCAGTTGGCCGTGGCTCCGGCAGCCAGCGAAAGCTTGGGAGTGAGCGAGGCCAGCATTGGAGGCGTTCCGCCGCAAAGCTCCGCCTTGAGGCTGGAGCCGTTGGTCAGCGAAGCGGTGACAATCGACCAGGTTCCGTCCGCCGCCGTGACATTCATGGTTGCGCGCCCATCGCCAGCGGACGTCACTGTGCAGGTGGATTTGCCGCAACCCAGCGTCGCTGTTCCGCTGGTCACGGTGTAGACAACCGAGACGCCGCCAGCCGGACTCAGATTCTCACCCAGTGCGATGACCGTGAAAGCCTCCGGCACGCCGATGGGCACCGTGCTCATGGGCGCGGTGACCAGCGTGAGCGCATCGCCCGCGCCGGAATCGTAACTGACGCCGCCGGAGATGACGGCCCCCGCGAAGTAGATGGGCAGGTCGTCGACCTCGACATCCACCGAGCCGGTGACGCCCGAGGCAGCAGGAGGCGCGATAGCCGTGATTTCGTTGGGCGAGATGCTCGTAACCAGCGCCGCCTGGCCGCCCACCTCAACCGTGTCGGTGAGGCGAAAGCCCATGCCGTGAATCACGATGGGCCCACCGGCGGCCGGCAGCCGCTGTGGCTGAACCGTGTCAGCATAGAGGAGCACGCCCTGGTAGGCGTAGTCCGGCCGGCCGTCGCCGCGCTCGTCTGCGATGCCAATGCGCACCACATCGTCGGCCGTGGCGGCAACCTGCAGCCAGCTCTCTCCCGTAGCCAGACCATTCAGCCCTGTGGCGGCTCCCACAGCCGGAGCGCCCACGGGATCGAAGGCGTCCCAGACACCCAGGGCCGGCATGGCCTTCAGGTTGGAGGGAGCGCCGGTCTCATCCAACGCAACGGTGAACAAGGTGAACGTGCGCCCACCCCGGACTGGAAAGATGAACCAGTCGGTCTGGCCCACCTGGCTCAACCGGCCGCTCCACACTCCGCTCGCGGCCAGAATGCGCGGCGCCGCCTGGCTTCCGATCGCGTCGTCATAGCCCCCCTCCGCCGAGTTCTCCACATTCACAGTGAGCGTCTGAGCGCTCCCAGCCGCCATGCCAGGCACGGAGATGGGCGCCAACGTTCCCGATGGCTCCGGCGAGCCATCCAGATAGGGACCGACCGAGGAGGTGAGGATGTAATTGGGATTCACCGCCTCGAAGGTGATTTGGTAGTTGGCCTTGGTCACGCCCGGCGGCAGCGGCATTCCGCTCAGGTCGAAGAAGCCCTGCAATGAAGCTTCATTCGAGCCCCACATGGTCAGCGGATTGCCGTTCGCATCCGTGAAGCCGGTCACCGGGTTGCCGTGGTTACCGCTGAAATAAGAGCCGGAGACAAAGCTCACCGTGTACTGGTAGAGCGGGCTGCCGTTGGCGTTTAGCGGCCGGGCCACCACGTTCACCCCTTGCATCCCCGCGCCGCTTCGAAAACTAATGGTTCCCTGAATGGAAACCGTATTGGCCGCGGTCAGCTTTTTGTCAGGAAAGCTGGCCAGGTTGGCGGCCGTGATCGGGTAGATGCGATTGAGGGCGGCAATGTCGTCCCATCGCAGCACGGCAGGGTTGGGGATGCACACGCCGCCCGTGGCCGAGCAGTCGCCGCTCTCCGGCTGCATGACCGGCCAGCCCAATGTGCCGTTTAGCTCGCCGTTGGTCAGCGCGCCCGGATTTACCTGCGCGTAGTCCAGGCCGAGAATCCGCCCGAAGGCTCGCTCCAGCTCAAAGCTCATCATCGCAAGCAGGTTGGCGTTGGTGGCGCACAGGCCGTTGAGCAGGATGATGCCGTGCGCGATGGTCGCATCCGGATTCACGTTGTCAAGCCACGCGAAGACGCCGTTGTTCTGGCAACTGGCGGGCTGGCTGGCGCCTGTGCCGAAGAGCGCGTCGATCACCGAGCCGTCGGAATCGAAAATCACGCCCAGCGGAAAGCTGGCAGCGGCGGGAGTGACCTCGGCCGGCTCGGCGATCTGGCCAAGCTGGCTGGTCTGCTCGTTGGTCACCGTGAAGTCTGTGCCGCTGACTGCGATGTTCGCGCCGCTCACGTCCTCGCTCAACGGCCCCATGTCGGTGAGGGTGACCCCGGCCGTGGGAACCGCGCTCCACAGAGCCGCCGCCGCGTCCACCATCGCCTTGGCCTGCTTGTTCGAGACCGAGGCATTCAGCGGACCCTGATCGACGTAGTAGTTCAGTTGCCCGTTCGCCCAGTGAACCGGCTGGCCAACCACCGCGGAGTTGAAGGAGCTGACCCCAGCTACATGCTTCGGTCCGCCTGCCACCGCCATAGGCGCCGTCCCGAGAAGTGCGGCCAACAACCAGGACGCGGCAGGGTGAGGGGTGGAAAAGCGGTGGAGAAACATGATAACGCTCCGGCACTGCCGGCTCGCATTGGCAATTTCACAGGAAAACCCTGAGAGAATCCCAAGGCGGCGACGGTCTTTTCATCGGCGCGGCTCGCCTGGACTGGAAATCCTTAAGTAACAAGAAGTCTTCATTAGTTTTGTTCGGTAGTGGGGCAGAAACCGGGCGGTCGCGCGAAGGCGCGCCTGACAGGGATGATGGAGGATGCGCTTCGGGGAACGCGGCAGAGCCGGATCTGCCCATCGGGCGCAGAGATGCCCTCAGATCTCCGGGTAGAAGTCGAAGAATGCGTCGAGGCTGCGCTTGAGCTGGATCTCGATCTCCTCGCGCGATCCCTCGATCAGGTGCATGGTGACGTGGGCCTGGTGGCCGTTGGCCAGCTTCAGCGTCGCATCCTGAATCTCGGTGACTTCCCCTTCGGGCAGCAGCCGCAGGCCGTAGATAAGAGTCAGATTTGCCATGAACTTCATCTTAATGAATGCGGCCGGCAACGTGCAGGGGGCTCGAGCCGCGACAGGCGGTTAAAATCAACACGGGAAGACCCATGACAGAGACTCGCGATACCGTAATCCTCGGCTCCGGCTGCGCCGGACTCACCGCGGCCATCTACACCGCCCGCGCTGGCTTCAACCCGCTGGTTCTGGAGGGCCACGAACCCGGCGGACAGCTTTCGATTACGACGCTGGTCGAAAACTTTCCCGGCTGGCCGGAGGGCATCCAGGGGCCGGAGCTGATTGACAACATGAAGAAGCAGGCCGCGCGCTTCGGCGCGACGTTTCAGTTGGCCCACCTGGCCTCGGTAGATCTCAACGCAAATCCCCTGCGCATGCAGACCTCGGATGGAGAGATTCTGACGCGCACGCTGATCATTGCCTCGGGGGCCAGCGCGCGCTGGCTGGGTTTACCCAGCGAGCAAGCGCTGATCGGCCATGGCGTCTCAAGCTGCGCCACCTGCGACGGCTTCTTCTTCCGCGGGCGCGAGATTGCCGTGGTGGGCGGCGGCGATTCGGCGATGGAAGAGGCGCTGTTCCTCACGCGCTTTGCCTCAAAAGTCACGCTGCTCCATCGCCGCGAGGTCTTTCGCGCCTCGAAGATCATGCTCGACCGCGTCCAGGCTCATCCGCAGATCGTTCTGCGCCCGAACACCATCATCGAAGAGGTGCTGGGCGTCGACGAGAAGGAAGTGAAGGGCGTGCGCCTGCGGGACGTAAAGACCGGCGAAGTTACGACGCTGGCCATTGACGGCCTTTTTCTCGGCATCGGCCACGAGCCGAACGCAAAGATGTTTGCGGGCCAGATCGACCTCGACGCCGACGGCTACATCCTGACCACCGGCAATGTTCTGACCACGCTGAACGGAGCCGTTGTTCCCGGCGTTTTTGCCTGCGGCGATGTGCAGGATCGGCGCTACCGGCAGGCCATTACAGCCGCCGGTTCGGGCTGCATGGCCGCGCTGGAAGCGGAGAAGTTTCTGGAAGAGCAGGGGCATTGAGACATTGCACCACAGTTGTGGATCCTCAAGGTCATGGAAAAACGGTGAAGATCCGGGCCTAAAGGCCGTGCAAAAACGCACTCATCCAGGGGCCTGAAGGCCCCTGCTCCCTCCGGAATCCCGATCGAAAACTGCGGCCTCATCCAGGGGCCTGAAGGCCCCTGCTCCCTCCGGAATCCCGATCGAAAGCTGCGGAACATTACCATGAGTGGAACGCGAAGAAGGCCGCCGCAACCAGGCACATTCCGGCCGCGGCGTGGTTCCAGCGCAAATGCTGGCCGAAGTAGAAGGTGACGAAGACGCCGAAGACCACCAGGGTGATGATCTCCTGGATCACCTTGAGCTGGACGAGCGAGAAGCGGGCAGCACCGATGCGGTTGGCCGGCACCTGGAAGCAGTATTCGAGAAAAGCGATGCTCCAACTGATGAGAATGACCTTCCACAGCGCCTCCTGGCGGAACTTCAGGTGGCCATACCAGGCGAAGGTCATGAAGATGTTGGAGAAGGTGAGAAGAATGATGGTCCACATATCCGAATTATATGAAGTGCGGAAGCATATTGGTCCTGGAGCCGCTTGGGTGCGTACGATGGTGCTATGACGGCGCTCAAGGAGAATCTCGAACGGCTGGAAGAGGCCATCGCCCAGGCCTGCCGCAGCGCCGGGCGCCAGCGCGCCGAAGTCGAACTGATGGCCGTCTCGAAGACCTGCCCGGCCGCCGCGCTGGCTGAGGCCGCCGCGTTGGGCCTTGCGCTCTTCGGCGAAAATCGCGTGCAGGAGTTTGCCGGCAAGGCAGCCGCGCTTGAGCCGTTGCGTCAACGCACCGCGCTGCCCGTCCGTGTTCATCTGATCGGCCATCTGCAATCAAACAAGGCGCTTCGTGCCGTGGAGTTATTCGACGGCATTGACTCGCTGGACTCGCTGCGCCTGGCCGAGCGGCTGAATGAGGCGGCGGGCAAATGCGCCAAGCGGCTGCCGGTTTTGATCGAGGTCAAGCTCAGCGCCGAAGAGACCAAGGCGGGGATCGATCCTGACTCAGCCGAGGCGGCTCGATTGCTGGAGCGGCTGCCGGATCTGGCAAATCTGCACCTGCGCGGAGTGATGACGATTGCCCCATTTGGCGTTTCCGAAGCCGAAACGCGCGCCTGTTTCCGCGGCCTGCGCGAGTGGCGCGACCGCTGGGCCGCTTGTCATCCTCGGCTCTCGTTCGACGTGCTCTCGATGGGCATGAGCGGCGATTTTGCCCTGGCCATTGAAGAAGGCGCAACCCGCATCCGAGTGGGTACGGCGCTCTTCGGCGCCCGCCGGCCACATCCGGAGCAGGACTGATGTTGCGCTCGACACCAGGCGGCGTCACCCTGGCCGTGCGCGCTCAGCCCGGCGCGAAGAAGACCGCGGTAACCGGCGTTTACGGCGAAGGAGCGGCGGCGCAGTTGAAGATTGCCGTGCACGCGCCTCCGCTGGAAGGCCGCGCCAACCAGGCGCTGACCGCCTTCCTCGCCGAGAGCTTCTCCATTCCAAGAAGCGCCGTCGCGTTGACCACCGGCGAGCTGTCGCGGAGCAAGGTCTTTTTGCTGCGGGGAGTCACGCGGGCTCAGGCTGAAGCGAGGCTCGCCGCGTGGATCTCCTCGACCTGAACGGTCTCAGGTTTCAAGAGATGGCGCCCGATCGGGGTGGCGAAGTGACGCCAAATCGTCTACACTCAACAACACCACAGTCTTCGTGTTGAAGGCTGTGGCTTTTCCCCTCCCCCCTCTTGTTCTAGAGGACAATCATGAAGACTCCGATTCGCCCGCCTGGCGAAGACGCCAGAATTGCTGCGTTGCATGGACTCAACATCCTTGACACGCCGCCCGAGGAGCGATTTGATCGCCTGACGCGCATCGCCAAAGGCATCTTCGGCGTCAGGATTGCCGTCGTGAGTCTCGTCGATACCAATCGCCAGTGGTTCAAATCCGCTGCCGGCCTGGATGCGCGTGAAACGCCGCGCGATATTTCGTTTTGCGGCCACGCCATCCTCGGCGATGACATCCTGCTCATCAAGGATGCGCTTCAGGATGAACGTTTTTTTGATAATCCCCTGGTCATTGGTCCTCCGCATATACGCTTCTATGCGGGCTGCCCTCTCAAACTTGGTTCTCAGACCATGGGAACGCTGTGCCTGATCGACGACAAGCCTCGTGAGTTTTCCCAGGAGGAGCATCAGTTTCTGAGGGACCTTGCCGCGATGGCCGAGCAGGAGCTGGCCGCCATTCAGCTTGCAACGACAGACGAATTGACGGCACTGTCAAACAGAAGGGGCTTTGAGGCCATCTCACGGCAGGCTCTCCATTCGTGCAGGCGGATGAGAAAACCCGCAACGTTGTTGTACTTCGACCTGAACAACTTCAAGAAGATCAATGACAACTTTGGACACGCCGAGGGCGACCGTGTGCTGAGAGCCTTTGCCGAAGCGTTGCTCCATATCTTTCGAGGAAGCGACGTGATTGGCCGCATCGGAGGAGACGAATTCGTCGTATTGCTGACGAATGCCGGCAAGAACAAGACATCCGCGATTGTTGCCCGCATGAAGGAGCGGATTGAGAAGAACAATCGAGCCTCGGATCGCGGGTATGAGATTCAATTCAGCGTCGGCCAGATCGAATATGACCCGACGGCACATCCAACCATAGCAGCACTGCTCGCCGAAGCCGATGCCGCCATGTACGACCACAAGCGGCAATCCAATGGAATCAAGCTGGCGGGCGGCTAGGTCCGTGACCGGATGAAGATGTTCTATCCAATGAGTGACCGTGGGCCGGGAGGCCCACGCTACAGCCGGCCAGGAGGCCAGCGCTACATTTCCAAATAGAACGTTTTCATACGGCCAAAGAACTAGAGCATTTTCACTGTTCCCGTAACGCAGGGATCGTGGTATCCCACCCATGACCTTACACCAACTCTAAAAATGCGCCGGCCGCTGCGCAGGGCAATTGCAAGAACTCAAGACCGATCTTCCGCATCGCCCGCAGTCTTCAATCTCACCCATAAGAAGCTCGCGAAGGAAGAATAGAGCCCGCGGTATGTGGCAGGCTCCGGAGCGCCAAGCCACGAAATGCACCGTATTTCGTGCAAATGTACCCTATTTCGAGCAAAACCTCGAATTACTGGGTCCGCAAGTCAAACGGAATCAATTGGTTGCCAAGTCAAAAGCGAACAGAGGGAGAATGGACCCCCGGGGGGAGGGGGGAGTGCCTTTGGGTACGGACCGGGCAGATCCCTGACAGATCGACCCGCCCTGGACGACCTACCCAACTTCAGGGTAGCAGGATGGCGGAAATAATCTGCAAATCAAGTTCATATAATTGGCCCGAGCCTCTGGTCCTGCCCCAACCTGACGCCACTATGCGATACACTGCCCCGTCTTGTGACCCGTGGCACAGGCGCTCCTGTCTGTGTGGCCGACAATAGATTCGTGAGGCTCGGCAGCCATCCGCTGCGCGGGCCGGGAGAGTGTATCGATGAGCGATCTTGCGCAACTGGCTGAATCCGTTACCGTCGACCCGTTGGTCGGCCATCCCGCCGACTACCATGTCTTTCACCAGTTTCTGGAGCGCTGCAAGAATCTGCCGGCCATCACCACGGCAGTCTGCTGGCCGCTCTCCGATGTGGCGCTCAAGGGCACTGTGGAAGCTGCGGAAGAGGGTCTCATCCTGCCCACGCTGGTCGGCGACAAGGACGAGTTGAAAGCTTTGGCCTTAAAAATTGGCGTCGATATCAGTTCTTATCCGATCGTCCATGCCGAGACCGAGATCAAGGCCGCCGAGTTGAGCGTGGCTATGTGCCGCACGGGCAGTGCGCAGGCCATGATGAAGGGCAGCCTGCACACCGACGAGCTGATGAAGGTGGCCATGAACCGCGACACCGGGCTGCGCACCAGCCGCCGCATTTCTCATGTCTTCGTGATGGACACGCCGGCCTATGCGCGCACGCTGCTGATTACCGACGCGGCCATCAACATCGAGCCGGAGCTTGAGGACAAGATCCACATCGTGCAGAACGCCATCGACCTGGCCCATGCGCTGGGTATCCCCGAGCCCAAGGTAGCGCTGCTCTCGGCCATCGAGACGGTGAACCCCAAGATCAAGTCCACGCTGGACGCGGCGGCGCTGTGCAAGATGGCAGATCGAGGCCAGATTACCGGCGGCATTCTCGACGGTCCTCTGGCCTTCGACACCGCGGTCAGCGTGAAGGCCGCCGCGATCAAGGGTCTTGTCTCCCCGGTCACCGGCCAGGCCGACATCCTGGTGGTGCCCGATCTGGAAAGCGGCAACATGCTGGCCAAGCAACTGGAGTACCTGGGCGGAGCGCAGTTGGCCGGCATCGTGCTCGGCGCTCGGGTTCCTACCATCCTCACCAGCCGGGCGGATTCGGCCGAGACCCGGCTCACCAGTTGCGCCGTGGCCGTGCTGCTGCACTATGCAAACCATCCGCTGGAAGCGATCTGATTTTCAAACGGATTCGCAGGCTCGAACGGGCGCCATCTCTCCTCCGGGAGTCTGGCGCCCGCTTCAGTTTGCGCCACTTAGCTGTTTTCGTGGAGTAAACCCATACGCCGAGGAGAAAATACTGTGGAAATAGAAACCACTACGGCGTACACTCAAAGCACTTTGTTCGGGGTTCCCGGAGAGGTCTTAAAGGTCACGCCGGCTTTTTCCGATGAATGATGGATGCGGACACGGGGGAAAGCTGTATTCTG
>Ga0302189_10000154_pt1 | contig 55006 bp, 51 predicted proteins | sample II_Bog_E2_2_FD_194551 | JGI IMG/M metagenome (GOLD analysis project Ga0302189, IMG submission 194551) | Peat permafrost microbial communities from Stordalen Mire near Abisko, Sweden - II_Bog_E2_2 | ecosystem: Environmental > Terrestrial > Soil > Wetlands > Peat | place: Sweden: Abisko...
TGTTGATGGCACGAGGTCACACAAAAGGCTGCGTGGGGGATGGTTTTAGCCTGCGCTCTGGCCATGCCGCTGCTGATGCCCCTGATTGCGAGCCGGCAATGGCTGCCGTCGCGCGCTGCATTGACGCTGCCTGTCGAGTCTTGGCTATCTCTGGCTGAGAGTTTCATGGATACGCAGAAGAGCACCGGTGCGGCTACGGAAAAACCGCTTGCCGCTTCATTGCCCACGCCCTCGGGGCTTCCCGCCTCGCCGAGCATCGCGGCTCGCCCCCTCCAGAGCAACGGGCTGGTGGACGATTGTTTCAGCTCGATCATTCTTCCTGCTTTACTTGGCGGTTTCCGGAGGCTTGCTGCTCCGGCTCATTCTTGGGCTCGTTTCCGTGGTTCGTCTCTGGCTGAACGCCGAGCCGATTGCAATCGGGACAAACTCTCCCTCCGCTGCGGGACTGCGTCTGCGCTCGAGCCGCGAGGTTTCCGCCCCCATCACCATCGGTTCCGGCATCCTGCTACCGGCGGATTTCGTCCGTTGGGATGCGGCGAAGCTTCGCGTAGTTCTGGCGCACGAAGGCTCGCACATCCGGCAGGGCGATTTCTATTTGCAACTTCTTGCTGGACTCTATTCCGCAATCGTCTGGTTCAGCCCGCTGGGCTGGTGGCTGAAGCGCAAGCTCTCCGCTCTGAGCGAGGCCATCAGCGACCGGGCGGGATTGGAACAGGCCTCCAGCGCCAGCTCGTATGCCCAAATCCTGCTTGAATTTGCGGCGTTGCCGCACCCAACCCCGATAGGAGTAGCCATGGCTCGCACCGGCAATCTCTCGCGTCGTATTGAAAACCTGCTCAACGAGAGCAGCTTCCGTCAAGCCTTCGCCGACATCCGCCGCCGCGCCCTTCTGGGCGTGCTGCTGGTTCCCATCGCCCTGTTCGTCACCACCGCTTTCCTCCGCGTCGATGCGGCGACGCCGCAATCCGCAATGCAACCTGCGCCGCCGAATGCTGCTTTGCCCGTTCCGGCTCCCGTGCAGACGGCGATTCCTGAACCGCAGGCAGTCTCCAGTCCATCCGAAGCTGCCTCACCCACGCAGAGCGTGTCGGCGCCGAAGCAGGCACAGAACCGGCTCATTTCCGCCGAGCACGCTGAAGCAAACGGCATAATCTACCCCGCAGCCGAGCGTCAAGACTCCTACGCTTTAATCTCGCCCAATCGCGAGGGCATTGTCTTCTGTGGCACCTGGGACGATCTCACCAAAAGGCAGATCGAAACCGCGCGCAAGCTGGCAACAGGGGAGTTTCTCTGGTTCACACGCAGCGGCAAAGTTTATATCGTCGACGACCCAGCGGCTATCGCGCAGATTGAACCCTTGTTCAAACACTATGTGGATCTCGGTCAGAAACAAGAGGAGTTGGCTCTCTCGCAGCGGCAATTCAGCCGCCAGATGGAGCGGCTCAGCAAGGAGAGCCAGGAATCGATTAACGCCGGTTCAACTTTGAGTGATGCGATGGCCGCGGCTGAATTGGAGATCTCAAAACTCAGGTTCATGCAAGGCCAGACCTTCACTTCACAGCAGTGGCAAGAACTGGAAAGCAACCTCAGCAACCTGCAAGATAAGCTAGCTGGAACCCGGGGCCGGATCGGAGACAATTTTGCCAGACTTGGAACCCTCCAGGGCGAACTGGGAGGATTGCAAGGACAGATCGGCGGCGACCAAAGCGTAGCACACCAGGAATTCGGGCACGAAGTGTCGTCGATTATCGAACAGAGCCTGCACAGCGGCAAGGCGCGGCCTGTCCAATAGCTTCTTCCTCGACAATATCTGGACAACGAAGACCCACCGCGGTTGGCGGTGGGTTTTCGTTCGTCTGAGGTTGGATTCAGCTCAGCCGACAGCTTTAGATGGTTGCGACCAAGGTGGGATAGTGAGATGCCCTTATTTCAGAAGCAGAAGAAAAATGCGCTAGTTCGTCGGCTGTGCAGCCGGCGGAGTCGCGGGTTGCGGTTCGGCTGCAGCCGGCGGAGCGGCAGGTTCGGCTGCCGGTGGCGCGGCTGGTTCGGCAACTGGCGTAGCGGCGGGCTCAGGAGCCGGCGGCGCAGCGGGCTGATTCTTCGACAGGTTGCGAATGTAGGTGACGAGGTTCCAAATCTCATCGACTTTCGCGCGGCCCTCCTCAGAAGGCATCTTGTCTCCCTTGCCCTTGTGGATGGCGCTGAAGAGTTCCTGGTCCGACTTCATGGCCAGCGACTTGGGATCGGTCCAGTCAATGAGCTTCACCCCCATGCCCGTCGCAATGTCGGTCTTGCCGTTGCCGTTATCTCCGTGGCACAAAGCGCAGTCGCGAACATAAAGAGCCTTCGCTTTTTCCTGCGATGCGGCGGTCGGTTTCACTGGATTCGTGCTCGCGGGAAATTGCGGAGTCTCCTGCGCTATGCCTCTTGTGGCAGGCGTGCAGGCGAACATAATCAGGATCGCTGCGGAAAGGAACAAATAGGGCTTCAGCATGGTAGCCTCCCCGGTTATCGGCGCCTGGATGCACGCCTTGCAACCGATTGAATGCAACCCCGAATTATAAGCCAATTATGCGGGACTGCGCTGTAGCGAACATTTCCATCTGCCAGTTCCGGAACGAATTCTGGAGCAATTCCCACTCTGGCCGCAAAACTCAGTCACAACAGACGCGAAGAGCCCGTCTTCACGGTACCAATCGGCCGGCTCGCCCAGCTTTGTATCAATAGTGCTGGGCCGATCCTTTGAGCAGGCCCAATTCGCCGGCCAGGCGCTCGAGCCGCGCGCGGGTGGCGGCGGTGGGCGGCACTAGCGGCAGGCGAACGTGCTCGCCGACGCGGCCCATCATATGCAATACCGCCTTTACTGGGCCCGGATTCGACTCCCAGAAGTTGGCGTCGAGCAGTTCCGCATACTTCCGCTCGATTGCGCGGGCCTCAGGCCATTCGTTCTTCAGCGCAGCGCGAATCATGCGGCCGATCTCGGCTGGAATCTCGTTGGAGACAACGCTGATCAGCCCCTGCGCGCCCACCCCGATGGCAGCCAGAGCCATGTTGTCGTCGCCAGAGAAGATTTTGAAGCCGCTCGGCAGAATGTGGATCAGGTGGGCGATCTGCGGCAGCCTTCCGCTGGCCTCCTTGATGGCTTGGATGTTGGGCGCGGCCTGGGCCAGACGCAGAACCGTCTCCGGATCGAGGTTCACCGCGGTGCGGCCGGGCACGTTGTAGAGGGTCACCGGCAGCGGCGCAACCGCCTTCGCCAGCGCCAGGAAGTGCTGGAACTGGCCCTCCTGCGAAGGCTTGTTGTAGTAGGGATTGGCCGAGAGAACGGCATCTACACCGCGAATCTTGTGCAGCCGGCTCGCCTGGCGCAGCAGCGTGCGCGTCGAGTTGTGGGTACATCCAGCCCAAATCGGCACGCGGTGACCAGCCGCCTCCACAACCAGGCGCACGACGTGCAGCCACTCCTCTTCGTCCAGAGTCGCAGCCTCTCCCGTTGACCCGCAAGCCACCAGGAAGTCGATGCCCGACTCGATCTGCCAGTTCACCAGCGCCCCAAGCGCCGGTTCGTCAATCGACCCATCCGCCTTGAACGGCGTAACGATAGCTGTGCCACAACCTGTAGTTTCCATCACAAAAGAAGTTTATAACGAACAGGCGCGTGCGCAGAACCGATTGTTTTATGCGCCCGCCCGATCCAATCCAAGCTCTCAACCAACCAGCGATTGGATCGCTCGTCTGGAACAAACTCGGCGCGCACGGTGTCTACCCAAGTGTGACTTTCGGGACAAGCTGGGGCAGAGTATTGCGGGTAGTTGGCCTTGCGGCACTCGTGTTGGTTGCCGGGGTTGCGGCCTATGTGCAGATTCAGCAGCACATTCTGCGCTGGCGAGCCGAGCGGCTGCTGGCCGACATCCGCGAGATTCAGATGGGCAAGAGCACCTGGGCCGACACGCAGCGGTTGATGTACAAGTGGGGTGCCTGGGGCGCTTACGAGGGTACATGCACGGCGAAGCGCTGCGACTACCAGATCGCAATGGAAGACACATTTCGAGCCATGCCCATCTACTTTGTGCCGCACGGCGGGCTATGGAGGGACGCGCGAATGTGCTGCCGATGGCTACGTCGCCCGTACTATCTGCTGGGAGGCAGGTTCGCAATTGTCGGCGCACGAATTGAGGTCAAAGACGGGATTATCTGGACGAAATCTTTTGAGGTGGAGATCAATACGACTCCGCACATTCCGTTTTGGAATGAAGACGACTACGCGCTGGTTGGGACGGCACATGGCCTGACAAATCACAAGCACTCCGATTTTCGCTCTCGTCGAGAATATGTAGTCTGGCGACCGAACGGTTGCGAGGGATGCAAATCGATCAACGTCGATTATTCCCCGTTTGCCGATCCGAGGATCGTTCGCAGTTTGCTCGATTTCAATCTGGGCTGCCTGACCAGTTTTTTAGCTTGCCGGGAGCCTGCGGAGTTGATGCCGACAGCGTGGCGGGTGTACGGCGCCCCGGCAAAGACCGACTCATCGGGCGAACGCGAGTCCACCGAAGAGGAAAAACTCGAGGACGCAGGCCGGGACAGCGAATATGCGTCGATTGCTGAGATTACGGGAACATCCGTGACCACACGTGAGGATGGTAAGCGTTTGAAGTGGGCGACGTTGCGGCTCACGCAAAGTCTGAAGAACGGCGTTCCAGCCGGAGCGGAAGTTCACAAATGGGAGCCGCTTGAACTCATCGATCAGTCCAAGCGCAACGGCGGCGTCAGAGAATTGAAGAAGGGAGACCGGCTGATCGCGTTGTTTGATATTCAGCCGGACCAGCCCAATCCCGACCACGTTCAAAACGGCATCTATCGTCTTATCCCGTACACAGATCGCAATCTGGCTGCAATCGAGCGCGGCATCGCACGCGACAAGCTAGCGGATGTGCCGTAAAAGAACAGGCCACCGCAATGGCGATCAAACTACAGTTGATCGAAGATCTCGCGTAACTCCCACGCGCCGGATTTGCCGGCCTAGCACTCGGCGGCGCACGGCGCCAAGCGCCAAGCAGTGTTGGCAGTGAATCATGTGGCGCATCCTGGGTCGGGATGCGCCACATGATTGCTTACTGTTTACTTCACGTTGAGGGTCACCGTGCCTGTGGCCGTATTTGTGCCAGAAACACCTGTGACAGTTATGATGTAAGTCCCTGGCGCCGTGCCCCCCTCGAGCGGGCTTATGCATCCCAACATGCCTGCGGAAAAAGCGGCGAGCAATAGAACCATGCCAAGCATTCTTTGCCATCTGCGCCTACGGGCTGGAATGCCAACGAGCAGCACACAGGCCAGGGCCGCTCCGCCAACGGGTAACCAGGGAGCCTTGTGGTCCTGGGATGCCCGGATCACGCTGTTGGGCGGCACAGTGTAGATAGTAAGAGTGGCCGCCCCGGTGTTCGAACTCATCAGGCTTACCGGGCTTGTTGCGCCAAAGCTCAAGACCGGCTGAATCTGCGCTTCGCCCGGGCCGGATGTAGCTCCCGCCGGACTGGATGTTATCGCGGCGGTAAGGATCACACTGCAACTGCAACTGGGGGTCGCGGTCACAGTGATCACGGAGGAATTGCCTGTGGTTGCGCCGGGAGCGACGGTAACCGCGGTACCGGTGATCGTAAACGACTCGGAAGCAGGCGGATTCGTGACCGTGATTGTGCTGGTTTTGCTGGCCACGGTGTAGTTGCTGTCGCCCGAGTAACTGAGTGTCAGTGTGTCCGCGCCAACCGCCAGCGATCCCGCGGAAATGGTGAAGCTGGCGCCGCCTGTGCTGTTAAGGGTGATTGTCTGGGCGGTGATGCCGCCTCCCGTCAGCGTTACCTTGCCAGTGGGTATCGGCGCGGAGGTTCCAGCACCGGCGACAACAACGGCCACCGTGAGCGGCTGCGCCGTGGTGATGCTCGATGCGGACGGCGTGATGGTTGGCGTTACCGGAGTGGGCGGCGGTGTCGCGGCTGTGACCGTGACCATGGCCGTGTTGCTGGTCGCGTTGTAATTACTGTTTCCCGAGTAGCTGACCCTCAGCGTGTCTCCGCCAACTGTCAGTGATCCCGCAGGAATCGTAAAGCTAGCACTACCTGTGCTATTGAGGGTTACGGTCTGAGCAGTAACGCCGCCACCCGAGAGAGTCACGGTGCCAGTAGGAACCGTCGCGGCTGAACCGCTGCCTGCAACGCCAACAGCCACCGTCAGCGGCTGCGCCGTGGTGATGCTCAAGGAAGACGGCGTGACGGTTAACGTGGGCGTTGTCACGGGCGGTGGAGTCGTGCCCGTACCTGTCACCGTGATTGTGAGTTGGTTGGTATAGTCGTCAGCAGCGTAGTTGCCGTCGCCTGAGTAATTAACCGCGAAGGTGTCATTGCCAACTGCCAGCGCTCCGGCGGGAATGGAAATGGTGGCAAGGCCGCCACTGAGGGGTACTGTCCCGGAGCTATAGCCGCCTCCCGTCACCGTCACCGTACCGGTGACCGTCAGCGGAGCTAAGAATCCGTTTCCATAAAGATCGACCAGCAGCGTCAACGGTTGCGCCGTAGTGATGCTCGGATAGGCAGAGGTCGAAAGTTCGAGCGAAGCGTTCCCAGCAACCGGCTGCACGCTGCTGACAGTCACTGAGCTATTGTTGCTGGCAAAGGCGTAGTTGCTGTCGCCCGAGTAACTCACCGTCAGCAAGTCGGGGCCGGCGGGCAGCGATCCGGCGGGAATAGAGATGCTGGCCTTGCCGCTGCTGAGAGTGATTGGCGCTGAGGCATAACCGACTTCCGAGAGCGTCACCGTGCCGGTAGGAACCGGAGCGGAGGTCCCACTGCCGGCGACGCTGACAGCCACCGTCAGCCCTTGTGCGTTGGTGATGCTCGAAGCAGACGGCGTGATGGTTATCGTTGGCGATGGAAGAGTCGCCGGGCAGCCCGTTGTACAGGGAATGCCGCCCGCGCCATGCAGGATCAAGTCGACATTGGCAATGGCCGCGCCATCGGTGGCTGTCAACGTGATTGTGTTCGTGCCGGTTACCAGGTCAGAGAGGTTTACCGGCACGGCAATCGTGTAATCGCTGCTGCACGCCGGCCCGCCATTCTGAGTGCCGCAGGCTCCAAATGGGAACGGAGCGAGTTGCGTGGCGCCATTGTTTACGCTATAGCTGATGAATGGATTGGGAGACTGTAGATTGGCGTAGTTGAAATCTATAAAATTGAAGGTGAGAAAGGCCGCGGTTGCATCGGCAACGTTGTATACACCGGGCACGGTGAGGGTCAAAGGTGGAGGGAGGGGGGACTGGTCGAATCCGCCAAATCCCCAACCTGTATTGAGCAGGCCAGGATAGCCGGGGCCGACGGGCGTGAGCCTATCGAGGACATCGAATGCCAGGTCGCGCGGCAGAACAGGGCCGTCAAACGCAAAGTTGTCCCAGGTAAATGTATGGGTTCCCTGGCCGTTGCTGGTCTTGTTGGCGTTGTAGTGGTTATCTTCCATAAAGACAAGGCCGGTCGCGATGGTCAGTCCCGCGTTGGCGATCACACCGATCTTTTTAAGTGGCCCGGTCGCCCCGGCATCGATGCCATACACATCGATTTCATTTTGAGAGACGCGCAGCTCAAAATGATTCATGTTGCCCGGTCCGGATGAAGCCTGCACGCATTCGACTGGCGTAACTGTGAACGTGCCAGAGGGTTGACTCGAAAATGCATCGACTTCAGTAGACACATAATTGTTGATCACCCACGCCGCACTGATCGTAACGACTGGAACGCTTTCCGGATATTCCGGACAGACAAAGCGTGCGCCGCAACCGCCGCCCGAATTTGCCGGACAGGTTCCAGCCAATTGAACGCCAAAGCCATTCGCAGGCACCGAGATCAAAGAGGTATCGTGGACAAACGGCGTGGGCACCGGTTTATCGACATACCACAACTCCGGCCAGACGCTATGACCGCCGTGGCTGTCATTGCTGACGTCAAACGCGATGGTTCCCGTGCGCCCACCCGAGATATCGAACGGCTGCTTGGGATACATGGCCAGCGAGGTCACGCCGGTCTGATCGAATTGCGCCTCGACGAGCTGGCCGTCGCAGATTTGGACATCGTTCGGATCGATCACAGAATAGGTAGTGCCGCACAACTGAATTGCGGTGGGCGATACATCGTAGTATTGGCCCTGCCCTGTGTTTGTGCTGCCCAGCAAGCGGGAAACGCCCCATACGGTGCCGTTAAGCTGGCCCGAGCGATCTCCAATTCCTTCGGGTTTGTCGAAGGTGTCGCAGAATGCGGGGGTAGTGCCGGCGGGAGCGCTCAAGAGCTGGCATCCGGGCGACGTGGGCGTTACTGTGAATGTTTGGGCAAAGGCAGAAGACTGTGTTCCAACGAGGGCTGCCAATACGATTGCAATTAGTGTGCAAAAGTAGATTAAACGCTTTAATTTCTGCACCTGAATCTCCTTGAAGTCAATGGACAATGTGGTTGGGGGATACCATGTCCAAAGCAACAAAGATGACTCAAGGAAGATCAATCAGTTCCGCCGCCCGCTCCCTGAGGAAGTCGCGCGGAATCAGGTAACGTGCCGTGGGAAAGGCGGCTTGCAATGCGTGCTTCCCGGTTTCCAGCAGCCCCTGAAAACTATTGCGTTCAATGACTCTAGCTCATAAAATCAGCTGAGGCGGCGTTGCGCCTGATTTTGAGCGCAGCCTAAGCGCACATAGCGCTTTATCGGCTGCGCACAAGCTTAAAAGAGATCGCATCCGCAAATTGTCACTCAATTGTCATTTGCATGTTGGGATTGAGCTGTGATGCTCCCAAATAGGCGAGGCTGCGGGAACAGTTGGATACCCGCGGCACCTGCGAAATATTGCAAAAAACCGAGAATCCGGCGTAGCAAGGGCTGGCGGTTCTGGATGGGCCCGGCTTCACAGCTGCTCGAAGATCTCTCGGAACTCCCAAGCGCCGGATTTGCCTGCCAGCCACTCGGCGGCGCGGACTGCGCCTAACGCAAAGCCGCGGCGGCTGTGGGCGTTGTGGCGCAACTTAAAAATGCGGCGCCTGTAACAGAGAAAATACTATACTGATCCGAATTGTTTTCAGTTCCCCACTGGAGGCCAAGATGTTTGATTCCAAGTTTGTAAGCGACTTTAGGGAGAAAGTCCAAAAAGCCCACGATAAAGCGGTTCCCCCTGTACCGCCGTATGCGTGGGTTGATACGCTGGTCGCTGCTATCGAAAACTACCACCGTGAGCCTTCGCTCCACGGTATAAAACGCATTTGTAAACGAATTATTAAGATTCCAGAATCGGATCTAAAACAGTGTGAGAAAGTTCTCGAATTGCTTTTTTATGCACTCGCTGTCGAAGAGGAAGCGATTGAAACAAACGAAATGCTCGAGCGGCTTGGGGGAGAAAGGTTGAAGAAGAACTTGTTTGAAGTAGGCCGCAACTTGCGGGCTTACAAGGAAGCATTTGGGGAACCGTTTTTAAACGCATTAAGTAAAATGAGCGATTCAAGCCGCTGGCTCGATGGCGGAGCCGGCGAAGCAAAAGCAATGATCGAGTACCTGGATAGCGGTGGCAAAGGGCTATGCACCGCCGCTAGCTTTGAAATTCCTGGGGGAGCTGTCGCGGCCATTGACAAAGCCACCAGCACATACAAAGATCGCTTCTTTTACGCGTCCGGAAAATGCTTCGCTGCCATGTCGAATTCCGATCTTCGTGCGGGGCTCAAAGAATTCGACCTCATTACCGATTTCAATGGAGTTCTGTATTACACAGAGACTTTGGTCGAGGATTTGACCCGATATCTCAATCTGCTCAAAGTTGGCGGCGTGCTGGTGTTTGAACAGGTACACGTGGAAATCAACATGGAGAATGCAGTTGCTCACACCGGCCGCCCTGTTCCGGACATCGCGCGATGGGCAAATAATATCTCAGGCGTTAATCTGCTCTATCACACAAAGCGCAGGTTTATTGAAATGCGCAGGGTCGCCGAGGAGATTGCAGTTCCGGATCTTGTGCTGAATCTTTACAAGAATAAGATCAATGAAAACGATCCAATCCGGCGATATACATGCGTTCACAACCTCCCGGATATGGTAATCATCGAAGACTGAGCCAAGTTACATGGCTGGCGCCCCATGTTACAAACAGCCGTCATGTCCCGTTGTCTTGAAAGAAGTCGATGCGTAACTTGCGGGCTCCTCGTAAGCTCGATCCGCGGCTGCTCGAATCTTCAAAGGGAATCTACAACTGGTCGAAAATCTCGCGGAACTCCCAAGCGCCGGATTTGCCTGCCAGCCACTCGGCGGCGCGTACAGCGCCCAGCGCAAAACCTCTTCGGCTGTGGGCGTTGTGGCGCAACTCCAAGACATCGTCGGGACCTGTTGCGGTCACGATGTGTTCGCCCTTGGCGTCGCCCACGCGGTGCGAGGTGATCTCGACATCGGTGCCGGGCTGGGCGGCTTCGACGATCTGCTGGAGGGTGATGGCGGTGCCGGAGGGGGCGTCGAGCTTGGAGACGTGGTGGGTCTCGCTGATCGAGAACTGGTAGCCTTCGAGCTTGGCCAACTCGGCGGTGAGGCGGAAGAGCTTTTGCACGCCAATTGAAAAGTTGGTGCCATAAAGCAAGCCGCCGCCACGCTTGTGGGCCAGGGCCTTCATCTCATTCAAATGCGCATACCAGCCGGTGGTGCCGACCACGATGTGTGCGCCCAGCGCCAGCACGGCGCGCATGTTCTCCACCGCGGCTTCGGGGGCTGTGAAGTCGATCACCACGTCAACACCGGCGAGGCTGGGCGCGGTGAGGGCCGAGGCGTGCTGGTTTTCGGTAATATCGAGCGCTCGCACGCCGTGCCCGCGTTCGCGGGCCACCTCGGCGACCAGGCTGCCGGTTTTTCCCTTGCCTAAGACAAGAATGAGCATGATGAACCTCGATTCGTAGCCGCCAGCAGCTCGTAGCTAGAGGCTAGCAGCTACCAACGGCTTTCGCGCCTCAACGTCGAAGATCGCGGGGTCGGGATTCTGGAAAAATGCCGCGTGCAGCGAACGAACGGCCTCGTCCGCGTCGTCTTCGTCGATCATAAAGCTCATGTTGATTTCGCTCGCCCCTTGCGAGATCATGCGCACATTGATGTGGCGGACGGCGGTGAAAACCTGCGCGGCCATGCCGTTCTGTCCGCGGATGTCTTCGCCCACCAGGCAGACCAACGCCTTCTTGCCCTCGTATTTCACATCGGCCAGCTTGCCCAGGTCGGCGGCGATGGCGGGCAGATTGTCATTTGAATCCACGGTCAGAGAGACGCTGACCTCGCTGGTCGAAACCATATCCACGGCGCACTTGTGCTTGTCGAAAATCGTGAAAATGTCTTTCATATAGCCGTGCGTCATCAACATGCGGCTGGCCACCACGTCAATAATGCTCAGCTTCTTTTTCACGGCGATAGACTTGAAGGGGCTCTTGCAATGCGGGGCGAGCGAAGTGATCCGCGTGCCCTCGCACGTGGCGTTGCGGCTGTTCAGTACCTGCACGGGGATGTTCTTCTTCACCGCCGGCAAAATGGTGGCCGGGTGCAGCACCTTGGCGCCAAAGTAAGCCAGCTCCGCCGCCTCTTCAAAGCTGATGACTTTCACGCGCAACGCGTCGGGACAGATGCGGGGATCGGTGGTCATAATGCCGTCCACGTCCGTCCATATCTCGATTGCTTCGGCGGAAATCGCGCCGCCAATCAGCGCGCCCGTGAAATCCGACCCGCCGCGGCCCAGAGTCGTCGTGATCCCAGCCTCGTTGGAGGCAATAAAGCCGCCCATCACAGGCACCTTGCCCGCGGCAGTCAGCGGCAGCAGCTTGGCCTGTCCGCGCGCTTCAATCAAAGCGGTCTGCGGCACGGCTTTTTGAAACTGCGAATCGGTAATGACGATCTCGCGCGCGTCCACATGGGCGGCGTCCATGCCCAGTTCGCAAAAGGCCGATGCGACAATCCGGCTCGAGATGCGCTCGCCATAGCTGACAATCAGGTCGGAGATGCGCGGCGTAAGCTCGAGAATTGCCGCCAGCCCACGCAGAACTTCGTCAAGCGAATCGAACTTCTGATCGATGAAATCGAACAGCTCATCGGCGTGGGCGGCGTTCTTTACCAATTCGGCAGCCGTTTCGCGATGCCGCAATCGCAGCTTTGCACTGATGTCCAGGGCGCCGGCGCGGTCTCCCTTTTCAGAGGCTGCGGCGGCGCGCAACAACTGGTCAGTTACCTTGGCGAGGGCGCTCACCACCACGATGGGCTTCTTGCCGAGGGCCACGCGTCCGGCCACAATGGCCGCGGTACGGCGGATGGCTGCCGGATCTTCCACCGACGTACCGCCAAACTTCATCACTACCAGGCTCATGCGAATCTTCCTATGGCTACAAAGCGCATCATGCGTGCGCGGCGGCTTCCACCGGTTCCAGTTTGCCCAAGCTCGCCAGCAGTTCGGCATTCAGGATGGTCGCTCCGGCGGCTCCGCGAATGGTGTTATGCGACAGCACCACAAACTTCCAGTCCAGCAGGCCACAGGGGCGCAAACGGCCCACGGTCACCGCCATTCCGTTGCCGCGATTGCGGTCCAGGCGTGGCTGCGGGCGATCAGCCTGCGCCGCCCACTGCACCGGCTGATCGGGAGCGGTGGGCAGTTCCTGACCGGTCAATGGACGGAACTCGCTCCAGGCGGCCAGAATCTCTTCGCGTGTGGCAGGCTTCGCGAGCTTGATGGAGACGCAGACCGTGTGGCCGTCAACGACCGCAACGCGATTGCAACTGGCGCTCATGCGGGCCGCGAGCGGCTTGACCACATGGCCGGACGGACTCGATTCCAGCTTGCCCAGCAGCTTCAGCAACTCTTCTTCCATCTTCTCTTCTTCGTTGCCGATGAAAGGAATCACGTTGTCGAGAATGTCCATGGAGGGTACGCCAGGGTAGCCCGCGCCGCTGACGGCCTGCATGGAGGTTGCGAAAATCTGCGTGACCCCAAAACGGTCTTCGATTGGCTTGAGAGCCATTACCGGACCCATCACCGTGCAGTTGGAGTTGGTGACAATATAGCCGCCCGACTCGCGCCGCCACGCTTGCTCCTCGATCAGGTGCAGATGCTCGGCGTTCACCTCAGGCAGCACCAACGGCACATTGGGCGCCATGCGGAAGGCGCTGGAGTTGGAGATCACAGCGCAGCCGGCAGCGGCAAATTTGGGCTCGAGTTCGCGCGCAAAGGCCGCATCGACCGAAGAAAAGATGATCCTGGGCGCGCCTTCGGGGTCCGCCGGGGAGACGATCATTTTGGCAATGCGCTCGGGCAGGGGCGCGTCCAGCCGCCACTTGGCGGCCTCGCCGTAGGGCTTGCCGCTGGAGCGGTCGCTGGCCGCAAGCCAGGCAATCTCGAACCACGGATGGTTTTCAAGCAGTTGAATGTAGCGTTGGCCGACCATTCCGGTCGCGCCCAGGATTCCGATTGGGTATTTGTTTTTCATGGCCGTAGACTCTCCAGTGTACAGGAGGACAGGCTCGGCGGAGCAAAATGCTGCGCGCAAATGAGTTAGCAAGCAGAGGCGGGAATGCCGCTGCACTCTATCCCATCGCCGCCAGAACAGCGTCGGCAAACTGGGTGGTGCCGGCGGTGCCGCCCACGTCGCGGGTCAGCGTCTCGCGCTCGGAGTAGACCGTCTCCAGAGCTTTTTGCACCTTGTCTGCCGCGTCCATTTCGTCTAAATGGCGCAGCATCAGCACTGCTGATTGCAAAAGAGCCGTCGGATTCGCAACATCCTTGCCCGCAATATCGGGTGCCGAGCCATGCACCGCCTCAAAAATCGCGCACTCCACGCCCAGATTTGCGCCCGGAACCAGGCCGAGCCCGCCCACAAGGCCCGCGCACAGGTCGCTCACGATGTCGCCGTACAGGTTTTCAAGCAGCAGTGTGTCGTACTGGTAAGGGTTCATCACCAGTTGCATGCAGGTGTTGTCGATGAGGTGTTCGCCATAAAAGATTTCCGGAAATCCCTCGGCCACCTTGCGCGCACAGCGCAGAAAAAGGCCGTCGGAGAGCTTCATAATGTTGGCTTTATGGATGGAGTGGATCTTCTTGCGCCCATGCTTGCGCGCGTACTCAAAGGCAAATTTGGCGATGCGCGTCGAGCCCTTCTCGGTGATCACCTTGATGCTCTCCACCACGCCGGGGACGACCTCGTGCTCCAGGCCCACGTACTCGCCCTCGGTGTTTTCGCGCACAATGATCAGGTCGACGCCGGGCCAGTGCGTGGCCAGACCGGGCAGATTCTTCACAGGGCGGAAGTTGGCGAAGAGATCGAACTTCTTGCGCAGGGTCACGTTGATGCTCTTGAAGCCGCCGCCGATGGGCGTGGTCACCGGCCCCTTCAGGGCAACGGTGGTGCGCTCGATCGATTCCGAGAGCGCGGCGGGGATGTATTCGCCGTAGATTTCAAAGGCCTCGGCGCCGGCGGCAAACCGCTCCCACTCCCACTTGACGCCGGTAGCTTCGAGAATGCGGACGACTGCGTGGGTGACTTCGGGGCCGATGCCGTCGCCGGGAATCAGCGTTACCTTGTGCGTTTTTGCTTCGCTCATCGTTGCTCATCCTCTCAGCTTCTTGACTGTACATGGAAGCCGCATCACTCGATTCTCTTCCCTTTGAACACCGTTACACCTGATCCTTCAGCCAGGAAAGCGGAATCCGGATTCCGCATCAGGCATTCGGCAAATTCCGGCCCATAGTGCGCAGCCGCATTCCCGGAAAAATCCGCTAGTTTCGCGCTTCTGACATTCCATCGGGGGTGTTGAACTTCGTATTCAAGACATCCGCCGTCAGGCTGGGCGGCGTAACCCCAAAAATGTTCGGTGATGAACTGGCTCACGGAACCCTCCGGCGGAAGGAAGCTTGCCCCTTCGGTTTCGATCCGCATCACAGACAGGTCCGCTCCAGAACCCCAGGAATACTCCACATTCATGCTTTCATCGTCGGCGCTGGATTCGATGCGATGAGACATTGCGACGCAAGAATAATTCTCATTGAACGCAAGCCGCGCGATGGCGGATACCAGGTATTTCGGGACCAACTCCCGGATGAAGACTACGCCCCTCTTCGAGGACCGCCTGACATAGAAACGAAGATTCACCTCCTCGAAGGCCTGGTGAAACGGGGCTGGTAACCCGAACATATGCGTACGGTTAAATTCGAATCCAACCAGGCTGAGGTAAGTCACTCCGTCGAATGGATCCAGATCCGTCCCCGCTGGGACGAATCGTTCAAGAAGGGAAGCGCTCACGGCATAATTGAGCATCAAGATGTTCTTCCATTCCGCGCTCAAGAATGTGCTCTGCTCTTTCATGTGCCTCAACCAGTTCCCGCCGCGCACGAATGTTCAGAATCGCTATTTCTTGCCTTTGCTCCCACTCCGACTGCCCAGCAACCCTTCCAGCTCTTCCTTGAATTCGCGCACGTCTTTGAAGTCCCGATAGACCGACGCGAAGCGAATGTAAGCCACCGTATCCAGCCCCTTGAGATGCTCCATGATCAGTTCGCCGATCTCGCTGGTCGTGCGTTCGCGCTCCGGTGCATCTACCAGATAGGTCTCCGCCGCGTCCACGATTGCCTCGAGCTTGCTGGCCGGGACCGGGCGCTTCTCGCAGGCGCGCAGCAGGCCGCTCAAGACCTTCTGGCGGTCAAATCGCTCGCGGCGGCCGTCCTTCTTCACCACCATATAGGGGATTTCGTCGATGCGCTCGTAGGTCGTAAAGCGGCGATTGCAGCGCTCGCACTCCCGCCGCCGGCGTATCGAATCAGCCTCTTTGCTCTCGCGCGAGTCAACCACACGGTCTTGCCCAAAGCCACAATAGGGACATTTCATATCTAAGCGCGATTCTAAATCAGTTGTCTCGAGTACCCTGCCACGGCAACTTACTGCTTATCCCGGCGCGCAATCACGTAATCCTTGATGCGGTCGTAGACCTCGCTGTCTACCACGCCCTTGTCCAGCAGATCCTGCTTGGTTCTGTAGGGCCTGAAGCGGACAATGCGACCGGCCCAGCTGCGCGTCATGCCGGGAACCTTCAGCAGATCGTCCACCAGGGCATGGTTGATGTCGACCCGCGCCTCGGGCGGAGGGGCAGTTTTCGAGGTCTTTGGCGCGCCGGGGGTATCCCGGTCCTGGTTTTGCGCCATTCCGGCTAGGCACACGCACAGAGCCACACAGCCGCACAGAATCGAAATCGCCCAGACCGTGAATCGCGTTCTCGCTCGCACGCCACCATTCTCCGCCTTGCCCAGCACCTGCCGCAAGCAAAACTCGGCGCAAGCTAAAGATTTGACACGCCGTGGGCTTTTCCCTTAGCTTTGAAACTGATGCAGAGCCACCGCCATCACGGCCATCACCATCATGGAATCTCCATGCCGGCGGACTGCCATGGCCTGAACTAAACGGCCAGAGAGATCTCAGGAAACACCCAAAGCCCGCCGGCGACTCAAGCCAGCGGGCTTTTTCACGCTCGGACACACACTCCAAACAAAACTGAAGAAATCAAGACAAGGAAAAGCATGAGCAATACGACACCGACAATCGACTTTGACAAGATGGACGGCCTCGTGGCCGGAATCGTGCAAGATGCGGGCACCGGCGAGGTGCTGATGCTGGGCTTTCTCAACCCCGTGAGCTATGCCAAAACGCTGGAGAGCGGCTTTGTCACCTTCTGGAGCCGCACCCGTCAGAAGCTGTGGATGAAGGGCGAAACCAGCGGCAACCGGCTGCGCGTCATCAGCGCCGCTACCGACTGCGACAACGACACGCTGCTGTTTCGCGTGGAGGTAGAGGGCGATGGACTGGTCTGCCACGAGGGCACGGTCAGTTGCTTCACCAAACCGCTGCCCATGGGCGCGGCCAACCAGGAGAATACGAAAGAGGAATCCCGTGGCTAACAAATTAAGGCTCGGCATCCCCAAGGGCAGTTTGCAGGATGCCACCATCGCTCTCTTCAAGCGCGCCGGCTGGAATATCTACGCCGACGGCCGCTCCTACTTTCCCTCCATCGACGACAGCGAGATTGAGTGCATGTTGATTCGCGCGCAGGAGATGGCTCGCTATGTGGATCACGGTGTGCTCGACGCCGGCCTCACCGGCATTGACTGGGTGGTCGAAAGCGGCCTGGATGTCACCAGCGTCACCACTCTCACCTATGCCAAACAGAGCCGCCGCAAGGTGCGCTGGGTGCTGGCCGTGCCTGAGAACAGCGGATTCGAGAAGGCCGAAGACCTTGCAGGCAAGACCATCGCCACCGAACTCGTCGAAGTGACCAAGCGCTACTTCGCCGCCAAGGGCGTCAGCGTCAAGGTCGAATTCAGTTGGGGCGCAACGGAAGTGAAGCCGCCCATGCTGGCCGACGCCATTGTCGAGGTCACGGAAACCGGCAGCTCGCTCAAGGCTAACCACCTCAAGATCATTGACATCGTGATGGAGAGCGAGACGCACCTCATCGCCGGCAAAGCCACGCTCGATGACCCGTGGAAGCGCGAAAAGATCGGCCAGATCGCCCTTATGCTGCGTGGCGCAATCGACGCGCAATCGCAGGTGGGCCTGATGCTCAACGTCAAGCGCGAAGACCTTGAAGCCGTCCTCTGTGTGCTGCCCGCGTTGAACTCGCCCACCATCTCGCAGTTGAGCGAATCGGAGTGGGTCGCGGTCAACACCATCGTCGATGAGCGCGTGGCCCGCGATGTGATTCCCAAGCTGAAGGCAGCCCGTGCCGCGGGCATCGTCGAGTACCCGCTCAACAAGGTTGTGCTCTAGATGTGATGATCCGCTGAACAGATTTGGTCCCAAGAGGGAGGCACTGAAATGCAGTCGAAGGAATCAAGAAGAGAAGCAATCCGAAACTTCAAAGAGCAAAAGCCGCTGGCCGGCGCATACGCCGTGCGATGCACCGTCACAGGACAACTCTGGGCCGGCGTTTCGCGCAATCTGGATGCTACGAAGAACGGATGCTGGTTCATGCTGCGCAGCGGAAGCCACCAGGAAAAATCGCTGCAAGCGGAGTGGAATGCGCAGGGAGAACAGGCCTTTGAGTACGAAGTCCTGGAGGCGCTCGGGGACGACGTGCATTCTTTGAATGTTGCCTCTTTGCTGAAAGAAATGAAGAGCATGTGGGTTGCTCGATTGGGCGCTTCTCCACTGCTTTGATCCGGCGCAGAGGATGTTTTACTTTTGCGTAAGAGCTGCATGAACTCGAATGGCTGGACGCACAGGAGAACGAGGATGAAGCTAATCCGAACCAAAGGGCGAGGTGCGCAGCAAGCGGCGGCGTTGCTTGCATCGCTCGAACGCCGCGGCGGCGCAGCGCTTGATGCCGTGCTTCCCGCGGTCAAGCGCATCGTCTCCGATGTGCGCAAACGCGGCGACCGCGCTCTGCTCCGCTACGCCGCGCAATTCGACGGCCTCGCGGGCATTGAAACGATGCGCGTCACAACAGAGGAAATGACCTCCGCGTGGAACTCCATCGATCCAAAGATGCAGCAAGCTCTCACCACCGCAGCGGATCAGATTCGCTCCTTCGCCGTGAATCAGTTGCCCGCCTCATGGTCGGATGAACCAATTCCCGGTCTCACCACCGGCCAGCTTGTGCGCCCTCTCGGCTCAGTGGGCTGCTATGTACCCAGCGGCCGTCACCCGCTGCCCTCCACGCTGCTGATGACGGCGATTCCCGCGCAGGTTGCGGGCGTCGGCCGCATCGCGGTGGTCTCTCCCAAGCCCGCGCCAGAGACGCTGGCCGCCGCGCACCTGCTCGGCATCACCGAGTTCTATCGGCTCGGCGGCGCGCATGCCGTGGGCGCATTGGCCTACGGAACCGCAACCATCCAGCGCGTCGACAAGATCGTCGGTCCCGGCAACCTCTACGTCACCGCCGCCAAGCGCCTTGTTGCCTTCGACTGCGCCATCGACATGCTCGCCGGTCCCACAGAAATCGTTGTCACCAGCGAGCGCAGCGACCCAGCCGATATTGCCTCTGACCTGGTGGCACAAGCCGAGCACGATCCCGAGGCGCTGGCCATCTTCATCACCACACGCGCCGATCTTGCCAAAGAAGTCATTGGGGAAGCCAAGCTGCGCAGCCGCGACAATGCCGTCGCGCGTCAGGCTCTTGATCGCAACGGCCTCGTCATCGTCGCCGCCAGCGTTGCAGAGGCGCGCCAAATCACCAATCGCCTTGCGCCCGAGCATCTCACCGTCGATGCGGCAAGCGACCTCGATTGGGTGCAAAACGCGGGCTCGGTCTTCGTGGGCCGCTGGTCCGCGCAGCCCATGGGCGATTACATCTCCGGCCCCAATCACACCCTGCCCACCGGCGGCACGGCGCGGGTGCGCGGCGGCCTGAGCGTCAACGACTTCGTCAAGCTCATCACTGTGCAGCAGTACAACGCACAAGCCATGCGCGTCCTGGGGCCGCAAGCCACTCTGCTGGCCGAGGCCGAAGGACTTTTTGGCCACACCGAAGCCATTCGCACACGACTTAAGAGGAGGCCCCGTGACTGAATTCGCGACAACAGCGATTCCCACACCACGCGCCCGCGTGCGGGCCATGATGGAGTATCACCCCCCGCTCGGCAGCCGCGATGCGCTGCGGCTGGACTTCAACGAGAACACGCTGGCTTGCTCGCCCAAGGTGCGCGAAGTGCTGGGCCGCATCTCCGGGGGCAGTCTCACGCGCTATCCCGAGCGCGAGCCGGTGGAAGCCATCGTTGCCGCGCATCTCGGTCTCGCCCCCGCGCAGGCAGCTCTCACCAACGGCGTAGACGAAGCCATTCACGTCCTCTTTGAGGCATTCCTCGAAGCCGGCGATGAACTGCTGCTGCCCGTGCCGACCTATACCATGTATGAGGTCTACGCATCGGCCACCGACGCGCGCGTGGTTGCGGTGCGGGCCGCGGACGACTTACAGTTTCCCTTCGAGCGTCTTCTCGCCGCCATCACGCCGCGCACCAAGATCGTCGCCATCGCCAATCCCAACAGCCCTTCCGGCTCTGCCGCCACGCGCGCGCAACTCCTTGAGATTGCCGGCCGCGCCCCGCACGCGGTGGTGCTGGTGGATGAAGCCTACTTTCATTTCCACGGCGAAACCGTGATGGACCTGATCGGCCCCTCACCGAATCGGTTGCCCAATCTCATGGTGGCGCGCACCTTCTCCAAGGCTTATGGCCTGGCCGGCTTGCGTCTCGGCTTGCTGGCTGGCCCGGTTGAATTAATGCGCTGGGTGCGCCGCGTCCTCTCGCCCTACAGCGTGAATTCATTGGCGCTGGCGTGCCTGCCGCCTGCGCTGGAAGACACAGGGTATCTCGACTGGTATGTAGCCGAAGTATTGGCAGCGCGGGCGGAATTTGAGGCCGCGCTCGACCAGGCAGGAGTGCGCCGCTGGGTAAGCCGAGCCAACTTTGTTCTCGTCGAGATCGGCAAGCAGCATGCGGAGTTTGCGCGGCTCATGCGCGCTGCGGGCGTGCTGGTGCGCGACCGCTCCAGTGATCCGGGCTGCGACGGACTCGTGCGCATCACCATTGGAACGCGCGAGCAGATGCGGCAGGCTGCTCTGGCTCTGAATAAAACGCTGGCCACGCTGCGGGCCGAAAATGAGGCGCAATGACAACCAAGAAGACTGAAGTCGCCGTCGAAACGAAACCACGCACAGCCGTTGTCGAGCGCAACACCGCTGAGACACGCATCTTTATCAAACTAACCGTCGAAGGCCGCGGCCAATATAAAGTCTCCACCGGCATTCGCTTCTTCGACCACATGCTGGAACTCTTCACGCGCCATGGCGCATTCGATCTCGAGCTCAAGTGCGATGGCGACCTGGATGTGGATCAGCATCACACCGTTGAAGACGTGGGCATCGCGCTGGGCGAGGCATTTGACCGCGCGCTCGGCGACAAGCGCGGCATTCTGCGCGCCGGATATTTTCTGATGCCCATGGACGAGACCCTTGCCATTGCAGCCGTTGACCTGAGCGGACGCGCCGCCTTCGCGATCGATACGAAAGTGCGCACGCGGTTGGTGGGCGACCTGCAAACTGAACTGGTCACCGACTTTTTTGAAGGCTTCGCACGCGGCGCGCGCGCCAACGTTCACGTCAAGACCATGTACGGACGCTCGAATCATCACAAGATTGAGGCCATCTTCAAGGCTTTCGCACGGGCGCTGCGCGTAGCTTGCTGCAAAGACCAGCAACTGGGAGACATGCTGCCCTCCACTAAGGGGTTGCTATGAGTGAAAGTCCAGCTTGGCGCAAGAGGACGCTCAAAGTGGGAGTCGTTCTCGTCCTAACAAATCCCGTTTTTTTTGTCGTCGCACTGAATCTAGTGGCCCACTTAGGGGCCTCAGACCGCGTTTGGGGTGACTTCATCGTGATCGGTGCCTTGGCAGGCATCGTGTCTCTTCTGTGCGGATTTGTTGGAAAAGGCCAGCACCGCTGGAAAGTTGTTACAGCCGCATTCTGCGAAACCTTCGTTTGGTGGTTCATGGCGGTGGGCCTATGATTACCGTGATCGACTACAAAGCGGGCAACCTGACCTCGGTGCTCAAGGCGCTGCGCCACCTGGGCGCGGAGATTGAGGTGACGGACGGCGACCTTGCACTGGTGCAGAAGGCAGAGCGCATTGTGCTGCCCGGCGTAGGCCACTTCGCGGCCACCGAGCGGCTGGATTCGACGGGTCTCACAGCCGAGATTCGCACGGCTATTGCGCGCGGCGTTCCCTTCCTCGGCATTTGCGTGGGCATGCAGTGGCTCTATGCGGGCTCAAGCGAAGCGCCGTCGCAGCCGGGCCTCGCGCACTTTGCCGAATCGTGTGCGCGCTTTCCTGACAGCACCGAAAAAATCCCGCACGTCGGCTGGAACTCGCTCGAAGTGCAGACGGTCGGCGGAACTGCCTCGCGCTTGCTGGCCGGCGTTGAGCCAGGCGAATACGTCTACTTCACGCATTCCTACAAAGCTCCCGTCGCCACCGATACAGCCGCTGTCACGCACTACATTGAACCTTTCGCGTCAGCCGTCGAGCGCGATAACGTCTTCGGCGTCCAGTTTCATCCCGAAAAATCCGGCGCAACCGGTCTGAAGATACTCAAGAACTTTCTGGAGGTGAAGAAATGCTTTTGAATTACACTCTTTCGTTCACAGACTGGAAAGCTGCGCTGAGGCTCAATAGACGCAAGAAGATCATCCGGCGTTTCGGATTGTTCATCTGGCCGCCAATCGCGATCGCTTGCTTTTCAATAGCCGCCGTGTCCAGCGTGAATTCGCAATTATTCGCGCAATGCATTGCCTTGGGCGTTGGAGCAATCGTGGCGTTGATTGCCTCGCCGTTTATGCGCATTTACGTAGACCGAAGAGGCTATAGGCGACTTTTTTCGCCTACGTGTGAAGATCGAAGTTGCTACATCGACATGGATGACGAGCGAATCCTTTCTGTATTACCGGGAGTCAGCGAGGAGAAGTACTTCTGGAATGCGATTGTGGGCTTTGCTCAGAATAAGGAAATGACCCTGCTCTATCTTGATAAGGACAAATTCTTACTCTTCCCTACATACGCATTGTCTACAGACCAACGCACGGAACTCAACGGCCTAGTCGCCCGCAACATGCCAAGGAAAAAGAAATGATCACCAAACGCATCATCGCTTGCCTCGACGTGCATGAAGGCCGTGTCGTCAAAGGCGTGCAGTTTGTCGATCTCATCGACGCGGGCGATCCTGCCACGCAGGCGGCGCGCCATGCTCGTGAGGGCGCGGACGAAATCGTGCTGCTGGACATTACCGCTACCCACGAGGGCCGCGCCACTCTCCTCGATACCGTGCGCCGCACAGCGCGCGAACTGTTTGTTCCCTTTTGCGTGGGCGGCGGCATTCGCTCGGCGGACGATGCGGCGCAAGTCTTTGAGGCCGGCGCGGACAAGGTCAGCGTCAATTCTGCAGCGCTCGCCGATCCAACCCTGATCGACGCCATTGGTCGCAGCTTTGGCGCGCAGGCCGTGGTTGTGGCCATTGATGCACGCCGCGATCCGCAGGCCGCCGATCCCGTCCGCGACGCGCAGGTGTATGTGCAAGGCGGACGCAAGCTGGCCGGCCGCCGTGTGGTCGAGTGGGCACGCGAAGCAGAGCAGCGCGGCGCGGGCGAAATCCTGCTTACCTCCATGAACTCCGACGGCATGCGCACAGGCTTCGATTGCGAGCTGACCGCAGCCGTCAGCCAGGCTGTCGGCATTCCCGTCATCGCCTCGGGTGGCGCTGGCACGGTGGGCCATTTTGTCGATGTCTTCGGGCGCGGCAAGGCCGATGCGGCGCTGGCGGCGAGCATTTTTCACTTCGGCGTTTCGAGCGCGCGTTCGCTCAAAGAAGAGCTGGCCAGGGCCGGCGTCTCCGTGAGGCTTCCATGCTGATTCCTTCTATCGATTTGCTGGGCGGACGCATCGTTCAGTTAGTGCAGGGCGAGAAACTGCGCCTTGCGTTTGACGACTTTGAATACTGGATCGAAAAGTTTTCCAAGTTTCCTTTAGTCCAGTTAATCGATCTCGACGCCGCCATGCGCCAGGGAGATAACTCCGAGTTAGTGGCGCAGATAGCCAAGCGGCTGCCCGTCCAGGCCGGAGGCGGCATTCACACCATCGAGCGGGCGCGGCAGGTGCTGGATGCGGGCGCAAAGCGCGTCATTATCGGCTCCGCGTTCTTCGCGGCTGAGGGAAAAGTGAACACGGAGTTTGCCACTGAGTTAGCTGCTGCCGTGGGCGCGGAGCACGTGGTGGCCGGCATCGACACCAAGAACGGCCGCATCGCGGTGAACGGCTGGAAGGCGCAAGTGGAGCTAACGCCCGACGATGCGATTCCTCAACTCGAAGCCCATGCCGCCGCATTCCTTTACACGCACGTGGACGGCGAAGGGCTGATGCAGGGCTTTCCTATTGAGGCAGCCGCGCGCCTGCGCAAGCTCACGCAGCGCCAGCTCATTGTGGCCGGCGGCATCCGCAGTCAGCAGGAAGTGGATGCGCTGGACGCGCTGGGCGCCGATGCGGTGGTGGGCATGGCGGTTTATACGGAGCTGCTCGCGGTTTGATGCGCCCTATCAATCCATCGGCCAAGAACTCTCGATGGATGGGGCACACATTTACTGCGATTGCTGCCAGCCGCACGACGGGTCCGGCGCAACTACTTTGCCGTCGAGGCGGAAGCACGTCGCGCCGTTGATGTCAGTGCGGAAGGTGCGGATATGCGCCGCCTGTAGCTCTTCCAAAACTTCTTCGCGGGGATGGCCGTAGCGGTTATGCAGGCCGCAGCTGATGACGGCCCACTGCGGAGCTACGCGCGCCAGAAACTCGGGCCGCGTGGAGGTGACGCTGCCGTGATGGCCCACTTTGAGCAGCGTGCTTTGCAGGCCCGGCTCTGCCAGCATGGCCTGCTCGATGGGTGCTTCGGCGTCGCCCTCCAGCATAACGGATGTTGCGCCGTAGGCCACTCGCAGCACCAGTGAGTCGTTGTTGGTGGGCTCGGGGCCGGGCTGGTAATCGCGGAAGGGCGCGAACACTGTGATCTGTGTTGCGCCCAGGGTGAGCGCGTCGCCGGCGCGCAGCGAGCGCAGCCTGACGTGCAGAGCTGCGGCTTCGTCGAGCAGGGCGTTGTAGGCCCCGAAGCGAGGGTTGTTGCCCACCCATAACTCATCGGGATGGAAGTTGCGAAGGATGGCGGGCAACCCGCCCATGTGGTCGGAATGAGCATGGCTCAGAGCCACCGCGTCCAGATGGCGTATACCGCGCGACCACAGCGCCTCGGACACCACCTCTTCGCCAATGTCGAACTCCTGCGGAGCCTGATGCGGCCCGCCGCCAAAGCCGCCGCCATCCACCAGCAACGTCTTGCCGTCAGGGGTAATCAGCAGCAGTGAGTCACCCTGGCCCACGTCGATAGCTTCCATCAACAGCGCGTCGTGAGGATGATCGATGGGGCGTGGCGCGACGGCTGTCAGCGCGGCGAGTATCAATGCAGCCCAAGCTACATGTCGCGGCCACCGCGCTCCGGAAGAAACGCCCATCCAGGCCAGCACCATGGCCACCGCAAGCAGCGCACAGAAAGCGGCCGATTGACCGAGCAGCGGCGCGGGAATGCGGAAATCTCCCAAAGCAAGCGAGCCGAAGAGGCGCACCATCCCGGCACCGAAGTGAAGCGGCAGGGCCACGAACACGGCCGGAACGACTGCGTAGGCCGGACCAATCAGCGCAAAGAGCAAAGTAATAAGCGCGGCAGGCATCAGAACGACGAGCAGGGGCAGAATAAACACGTTTACCGGCAGGGCGAAGATGGTGATGCGGTGGAAGTAGAGGGCCATGGGCAGCGTCATGGCCAGTTCCACCACGCAGGAGACAACCAGCAGTTCGCCGATGCGGAGCAGAAAGCGGACAGTCCACGGAAACACACGCCACGCCAAGCGCCAGGCCAACCGGTCGTGCAGAGCCCCCTGCAACGCCGCAGCAATCATGCGCAGCGTCACGCGAAACTGCGCCAGGCGCGGGGCCAGCTTGGCATCGATGGCGATGAGACTCAGATCGCGCGTGGCCGTCACGTAAGGGTGCGTAGTGCTCTGAAGCAGCGGCGCGGCAATGCCCGCGATGGCGACCACTGCGAGCAGCGTCATCTGAAAGCTCGAATCGAAGAGGCTGCGCGGGCTTTCCGCCAGCAAACATAGCGCGGCAAAGCCGATGGTGTTCAGCGGACTGCGTTCGCGGTAGAGCAGCCGAGCCAGCAGATAGAGCGTCACCATCCACAGCGAACGCTGCACGGGCGTGGCGAAGCCCGTAAAAAGCGCGTAGCCGAAGGAGGCAAGAATGGTGAGGAATGTGGCCGGGACGCGTGGAAGGCGCAGGCGGCGCGCGATCCAGAAGATGCATCCAGCCACAATGGCCAGGTGGAAGCCTGAAACCACCAGCATGTGAAAGGAGCCGGTGCGCTCGAAGCCCACGCGCAGCGTCTGCGTGAGAGATGTGCGGTCGCCGGTGACCATGGCGGCCAGCATCGCGGCGTCGTCCTCGGTGAGGCGCAAGGACGCGGGCAGCCGGCGCATGGCCACGGGCAGGGCAAGCAGGCGCGCACTTGAGGCGTGCTGAAGGCCGCTGATGCGGCAGGCAAAGAAACTGCCTGGCGTTGGGCCAAGGCGGGCCTGATTGTCCAATCGTTCAATGCGGTCGATGGTCACCGTGGCCGTGGACGTGATGCCCTGATCGACGAGAAAATCCTCGCGGCTCCAGACGCCGGGATCGTGATACACCTCCGGCGGCAGCAAACGGACCACGGCGCGCAGGCGATCGCCGCAATGGAAAGGCTGGGCAAGTGGCCCGGATGCGGCCAGTGCTGGCCAGCGCACGGTCAGCCGTACGCCGCCTGTGATAGGAGACTGCGCATCCTCGGCGTCGGTCACAACCTCCAGACTTGAGACACGCAGGGCGATGCGCTGCGATGGTTGCTGCTGAGGCGCCGCTGCGGCTGGATCGGCGGAATCCGTGTCGTTCAGGTTTTGTTCGACTTCGCCGCGCACCGGGCCGGCATCCACTACGGTGCCCTCCACCGTGCGCAGCAAGCCGTCAGAGAGTGCGGCCAGCGCTGGCGCGGGGGCCGGATGTGGCTCCATCCATGCGCACCATGCGCCCAGCAGACCCCCCAAAACCGCCAACGGCAGCCACACCAAGCGTTGCGCGCGCAGGGCAGCAAGCCCGCACAGCACGACGGTCAGCGCCATCGCCACCAGCACCAGGCTTGGCCGCAGCCAGAACCAATGGGTGGCGGCAATGCCGGCGGCAAAAAGCCACGCGGCATGGAAGAGAGGTATGGCGCTCAGCCCGCCTGAGGCAGGCCTGTCGCCAGAGAACCCGGAGGCAGGGTTTTCAGTTTCCATCGCGCCCTAAAATTGAAAAGATTCTATGGGCGATAAGCCTATCAGGAGCGGCGCAACTGGACCACTGTTTCCAGATGAAAGGTCTGCGGAAAGAGGTCAGCAAGGGTGACGGATTGGATTGCATAGCCCGAACCGATGAGCGCGCGCAGGTCGCGGGCCAGGGTTGCCGGGTCGCAGGAGACGTAGGCCAGCGCGGGCGCGGCAACCGTGCCGAGCAGCGATGTAATCTCCGGGCCAAGGCCGGTGCGGGGCGGGTCCACCACGATCAAGCCGGGGCGGCCAGACTTGCAGCTGCTGCGCAAAAACTCAACGGTCGTTGATCGAACCGCGCTTCCTGTTGTTCCCTTGAGGTTGGCAGCCAGCGCCTCGGTTGCCGAGGGCGCGGACTCGACGGCGACCACGCGGGCAAAGCTGGCGGCGAGACTGCGGGCAAAGAGACCAACCCCGGCAAAGAGATCCCAGGCTAGCTCGCCTCGGTGGCCGCCTGTCACGCGCTCCACGAGTGCATCCACAAGCCAGCGGTTCACCTGGAAAAATGCGCCGTGGTCTACGCGAAAGTCGAAGCCAGCGGCGCGATAGGTGAGCGACGCCGCGCCCCACTGCGCAATCGTGCGCGCCTGTTCGGCTTTGCTGCCCTCGGCCACCAGCTCCGCGCCTTTGAGCTGGGGAATCCGTTCGCTGAGCGCCTTTGCAAGCTCGTCGAAGCCAATGCTCTTTGCGCCCGCCGTAAAGACGCTGGCCAGCAACTCCGTTTCCTCTGCACTGCAAAAGAGCGATATCTCAGCGGGCCGAAAGTCAGGTGCAAAGCCGCGCAACAGTTCAGCGGCTGCCAGCGCAGCCCGAACCAGCAGCGGTGCGGCGATGTGGCACTCGCCGATTGCAATGATTCCATGGGAGCGGCGGCCTCGATAGCCGGGATTCCCCGCCGCGTCAAACGCCAGGCGAATGCGATTGCGGTAGTGCCAAGATTGGGTTTGGGGCTCTCCAGCCAGCACCGCAATTTCGGCAGGCGCTTCCACGCCGCCACGTTCCAGCGTTTCCCGCAGAATCGCCTGCTTCCAGGCCAGTTGCGTTGCGTAGTTCGCGTGCTGATAGTGGCAGCCGCCGCACGCGCCAAAGTGCGGGCAGGGGGGCACAATGCGCTCCGGCGCGGCGGTGACGATCTCTTCCGCTTCGGCGGTCGCGTAGCCGCGCTTGTCCTGCGTGATCCGCACCCGCGCCTCTTCGCCGGGCAGCGTGAGCGGCACAAACACCGCCTTGCCTTCCACGCGAGCCAGAAATGCACCGCCGTAGATGGGCTTCTCGATTTTGACCACCTGCGATTTGGTGGGAAGCGGGGTTTTTGGCCCCTGCACAGCTCCGGCAGATTTAGCGGGGGCTTTGCCCCCTGCGGAACGCTTGCCTGACTTGTTGCGTGCGGCCGAATGCCTCTTCGCGGCCTGTTTGGCCCGTCGCTGCGCGGTGGTTCGTTTCTTCGGCATCTTCATTGTTGGCTCATATAAAACAGGCTCAAACGCGGCAGGCTCAGGTGAACCAGCAGTTGCTTCTGCACAAACTGCCGCTCCACCTGGCGCAGTTGCACCGCGCCCATGCGGCTGCGATAGGGGGCCAGCTCGCGCGCGGCGTGCTCCTTCAGCGCCACCAGCAGCTCTTCTGGCGCGGCAGCGGTCAATGCGGCAAATAGCTTCTCTTCCAGCACGGTGAGGGTGCGTTCCAGCGCTTCCAAATTATGTGCCGCGGCGCTCTCGGCAGAATCGGCGCGAACCTCTGCGGCAAGTTGGCGCAGCCGCGCGGCGGTTGCAGTGCACGCCTCGGTTGCCACTGTCGCCGCATCCAGCGCGGTTGCGGCGGATTCAAGATGAGCGGCCACGCGCTCGTGCTCAAAGCCTGACTCGCGGCTTTCGGTTGGCGCTACGGCGGTGCCGGCTGCGGCCTCGCGCAGCTCCTCAGCCGCCTCCATCACCGCCTGGGCGCACCAAGCCAGTCCATTCACGCGCCGCATACGGGCCTTCTTTTGCCGCGCCTCATATTTGTCAAAGGCCGCATCGATGCCACGCAGGGCCGCATCCAGCGGAATCCCCGCCTCGCGCCAGGTCTCAATCAGCGCCCAGTCCAGCGTGGAGAGCAGCAGCAGCGCTCCCCGCCGCTGCTGGAAGCGGTCTTCGATCTCGGTGAAGTAGTTGAAGTAGTTGAACACGCTGCCGGTCGGTCCCATTTACTACGCGAACTTTGAGGATACCGGAAATAGCTTGACCCTCGTACAGTGTGCAAGACGAGGTCCACCCTCCAAGCCACCCCTAGCCGATACCCCCCTTGCCAGCGGGCTACAATTGCAGCAAGAAAAGGGGAATCTATGGACACCCTGAAAGCTGGCGACCTCGTGAGGATTAAATCGAATAGCCCCGCAATGGCGGAGGGGCCAGTTCTGACCATAAGGGAGGTCAAAAGCGGGGCTGCGCGGTGCGTCTGGTTCCCAAGACCGAACGACCCGCGAGAGACAACCTACCCGGTATGTGATCTGGAGAAAATCTGAGACCTGTCGGTGCTCTCGGTTCGTTGCCCCAGGACGCGCTGCCGCCTAGGCGGTGAGACCGTCCAAGCAAGATTCGCCAGTTCCCGTGTGCAGATCCGTGGTGTGTGATATAGCATGCAGCTGTGAATGAGAAAATTACCTTCGGCGACCAGGATCAATGGCCGGAAACCCTGCGGCGAAACCAAAATTCTTTGAGCTTCTGCCTCACTTAATTGCACTGATGCGGCTGACCTTTCTTCGGCAACTCATAGGGGCAGGCTCCGCGGACCGCGTTATCTTCGTCCTTGGCAGATGCTGCGTGGAGGACTTCCTTGAAGTCATCCTCCTGGCGGGGAACGGGGCGGGCATTGCGGCTGCAAAGATTCTCCGCGGCCTCTACGAACGTGCCGTAACCATGGTCCACCTCATCGGGAATCCACAGGAAGTGCAAGCCTTCCTCGAATACAATCGCGTCTCAGAGCACAAGCTGATGCAGGCGGTTTTACAGATCCACGGGGAGGGGGCAGTAAGCAAAGAGGTCAAGGAGCTACGGGAAATGCAGTTCCAGGCCGTCAAAGAGAACTATATGATTGACGACTGCAAAAAGTGCGGCACAAAGCGGTTGAACCACACATGGAACAAGCTGGACGTGGTGTCAATGGCCAAGAAAACGCCGTGGCTGAAAAAGTACCTTGTTCCGGGCTACTACATCCCCATGAGCTACGCACACAGCACCGTTCACTCAATGCTCGCGAGACTGGAGGCGGGTCCAGAAGGAGGGATTTCCTTCAATGCGGGCCCGCAACCGGAACAGGCTGACGCATCCCTGAAAACCGCTCACATCCTCATCCTCTACATAATTCGCGAGCAATTTAAGCATTTCAATCTGGACGATCCTGCACAGCTCAGGCAAAGGGCCGAGCTTGAATATCCAGAGATATGGCCCTCAGAGGCTGCACCGGGTTCTGAGGCCCAAAACCCAGAGCAATAATGAACCGTAGATAAACCAAACCTACACAGGGTAGTGCGCTCTGCCGCGCGACTTGGTCGTCCGATTGCGCTCAAACAGAATCAGCAGCCCATCGAGCGTGAGCATGTCGTCGATTTCAGAAATGAACCGCGAGTCCTCGGAGATTTGCCGCGCCAGCCCGCCGGTCGCGATCACCCGAGGCTGAGCCCCAAGTTCCGCGACAATCCGCTCCAGAATGCCGTCTACCAGGCCGATGTAACCGTAATAAAGTCCGGTTTGCAAATGCGTGACGGTGTTGGTGCCGATGACCTTGGCGGGGCGCTTGATGTCGACCCGGCCCAGCCGCGCGGCGTGCGAAAAAAGCGCATCGGCGCTAATGCCCAGCCCCGGCGAGATGGCCCCGCCCAGGTATTCGCCCTTGGCCGAAATCACGTCGAAAGTGGTTGCCGTACCAAAGTCCACCACCACGCACGGGCCGCCATAGCGCTCAAAGGCGGCGATGGCGTTGACCAGTCGATCCGCGCCCAGCTCGGCGGGGTTATCCACCAGCACCGGCATGCCCGTCTTGATGCCCGGCTCCACAAATAAGGGCTGCAGCTTGAAGTAGATTTCGCACACCTGGCGCAGCGTACTCTCCACCGGCGGCACCACGGAAGAGATGATGATGGCTTGCACCTGGCTCGTCTTCATGCCGTTCATCTCAAAGAGATTTACAAACAGCACGCCATATTCATCCGCGGTCTGGTTGCGATGCGTGGTCACGCGCCAGTGCGCCGCCAACTCGGGCTTATCACCGTCAAGCTTATACAGTCCGAGCACCGTATTCGTATTGCCCACATCAATGGCAAGCAGCATCGTTTTTCAACCTAATTCATTCTTGCGCGCCGCAGGCGTCTGCCCACCGCAGGATGCCCGAATGCCGCCGGTTTGCACCGTCACCAGCCCCGCATCCGTCTCCACCAGCAGGAATCCATCTTCGTCCAGCCCAGCTGTTACTCCATTGCAAACCTGCGGGCCATGCACCTCAACCCGTCGCCCGCGCACCCATGTTGAAGCCGCTTCCACGCGCCGGGGAATCGTCTTGCCTGCCGCCGCATCGGCCAGCCAGCCCGCCTCGCGCTCCAGCGATTTTAGCAGCGAGACGAGCAAAGGCTGGCGGCTCACGCGGTAGCCAGCCTCCAGATCCAGCGAAGTTGCTGGCGTCGCCAATCCCGGCGCAAACTCCCGCTGATGCACGTTGATGCCAATGCCGACCACGGCAAAGGCCACCTTGCCCGCCTCGGTTTTCGATTCAACCAGAATGCCGCCCGCCTTGCGTAACCCAATCATTAGATCGTTGGGCCAGCGCAGGTCCGCCTCAAGCCCGCAGTCGGCGCGAATGGCATCGGCAGCGGCCAGTCCCGCGGCCAGTGGCAACAGCGGCAGGCGTCTGGCCTCCATGGCCGGACGCAGCAGCACACTTACATAAAGTCCCTCGCCGGCAGCCGAGCGCCATCCGTGATCGCCACGCCCGCGTCCGGCCAGTTGCTCATCGGCAAAGTAAACCGAGCCATGCTCGGCGCCCGCGCGCGCGGCTTCAACCGCATCGGTGTTGGTAGAGTCTGTAACCGAAGCAAAATGGAGCTTGCCCGCAAAGATGGTGCCAGCCAAAACCGCTTCCAGCGCCCTCAGGTCAAACATCGGCTAGCGGAGCTCTGCTTCAATGCGCATGGAGATATCCGCTGCCTTGGCCGAGTGGGTCAGCGCGCCCACGCTGATAAAGTCCACGCCGGTCTCCGCGTACTCCCGGATGTTCTCAAGCACAATGCCGCCAGAGGCTTCGGTGGGAATCCAGCGCGCCGTGGGCTCCTGCGCGTGGTGCCCTTGCGGCTGCTCTCCCGGAGCCACCTGCTTGATGCGCTCCACCGATCGCTTCACTTCCGCGGGCGTCATATTATCCAGCAGGATGGCTTCCGCGCCAAACTCCAGCGCCTCTTCCAGCTCCTGCCGCGAGCGCACTTCCACCTGCACGCGCTGGCCCTTCCTGCGCTTTTCCAAGGCCATAGTCAGCGCCTTGGGCAGCCCGCCGCCTAGTGAAATGTGGTTGTTCTTGATCAGAATGCCGCTGGCCAGATCGATGCGGTGATTCGTTCCTCCGCCGCACTGCACGGCATATTTCTCCAGCACGCGCAGGCCGGGCACGGTCTTGCGCGTATCCAGCACCCGTGCGTGCGTTTCGTGAATGGCGTCTACGTACTTGCGCGTCAGCGTGGCAATGCCGCTCAGGTGCTGCATCAGGTTGAGCATCACGCGTTCACAGCTCAGCAGCACCCGCGCATTGTGGCGAATCACCGCCAGCACCTCGCCCGAGCGCACGCGCACTCCGTCAAAAATCTCCGGGCTGCTCATCACCTCAAAGCGGGTATGTGACTGCGGACGCTGATCCAGCCGCGCAAAAACCTCAAGAAAGCGCGGAACCGAGCCCAGGCCTGCCACCACCAGTTCCTGTCGCGCAATAATCGAGGCCGTGGCCCGCATGTCCGGGTCGATGGTGAGGTTCGTGGTCGTGTCCCCCGCGGCCTTGTCTTCCGCCAGGGCATGCTCCAGCATTGCGTCGATTCGGCTGCTCTTCCAATCCATGGCTTTCTTTCGCGAGGTCAGGGTTGGGCTTGTCGTTTCGCGTTCAGAAGAAAGTCATAAATCACCTTCTTCACACTGTCTTCCGCCTGGCTGGAGATTGAGAAAAAAAGCGTTCCATTGTTGCGGCCGATCTCCAGCTCTTGCTTAGCCTGGCTGCCAGCAGCGCCTCCGACCAGGTTTTGCCACATACTGGGTTTGCCATGCTTTTCAATCAGGTTCATCTCTCCTAGGTCCTTGTACCAAAGCAGAGAGACTATATTCCGCGCATCCCTTACCACGATCCCAAGCTGAGCGAGCAGAACAAATTGGTTGAAGCTGCCACCGAGATCGACAATCGCAATCGCCGTGCCGAGCTTGCCCAGATAGCGAGAGATAATCTCTTCGGCCGCCGGGGGAAATTTCGGGCCAACAAAGCAGCCGCGCGCGCCGCCAAACGAGATGGCTGGCGCCTCCGCGGGCCTTTGATACGTACCCCTGGCCGGGGATTCCCTTGGGACTTCCCAAGCCGGATCCCTTGGCGATTCTCTCGGAGATTCCCTTGGGGCTTCCCGAGGCGATTCCTTCGTGGATTCGCTCGGCGAGTCCGCAGCGCCCCCGCTGTGCTCTCTTATTTCTCGATACGCAATCTGAATCTCTTTGAAATGCTCTTCCGCATCCGCTCGCAAGGTGGCGAAATTCTCATAGAGATCGGGATGCCACTGCTTGACCCCTTCTTTATAGGCCTCTAGAATCTCAGCTTCCGAGGGGATCCCAAAGGTAAGACCAAGCGTTTTATAGTGCTGCTTGCACTGACCACAATCACAGGACATAAAGACCTATCCATTTCCAGCGCTGGGATTTGCATCGCGCTTCGCAAAAACTGTCGTTCTGAGCGGAGCGGGTCGCGCTTTTTGCGGCCTGCGCAGTCAAAGGACCTGCGTTTGTTCTTCGCTCGTCTTCCTATTCCGGCGGCAGCGCATCCAGCTCTGCTCGCGCTTTTTCCAGCAGCAGCCGCGTTTCGGCCTCCTGCTTCTTCAAACCCTCCACCACATGCGCTGGTGCCTTGGCTCGAAAGGCTTCGTTATCCAGTTGGCGCTCCGCGGCGGCTAAACCTTTCTCAAGCTTGGCGATATCCTTTGTCAAGCGCTCACGCTCGGCAGCCACGTCAATGGTGCGCTCATAGACAACGGCCACATCGAATTGTGGCGTGGAGTGCTTGGCGAGGCCTGCGGTGAGCTGTTCCACGAAACGCACTTCGCTTACACGCGCCAAGCGCTCGACCATCGCAGCGTTCTCGTTTATCACGGGCTTCAAGTGGTCATCGACGCGAACCTCGATGGGTACCAGAGCCTTCTCTTCAACGCCAATCTCCTTGCGGAGGGTGCGAACCTCGACAATAAGGCTCTGCAATCCAGCCATATCCAGAATGGCTTCTTCATGCAGATGCCCAATTCCAGCCGGATATCTGGTCAGCGCAATCGACTTAGCCGGCGGTTTTCCATCGTAGAGCGCGTTCCAGATTTCCTCCGTGATGAACGGCATGAACGGCGAAAGCAGCCGCAATGAAGCTTCAAAGACTGCCACAAACGTTGTCAATGCAGCTTTCGTGCCATTGAGCCTGCTGTCTCGCTGACTTGCTGATTCGCCGGCCTGCTCCTCTGCTAAATCCAGCCGCAGCTTCACAATTTCCAGATACCAATCGCAGAAGCTGCCCCAGAAAAACTGGTAGATGGTGTTCGCCGCGTCGTCGAAGCGGTAGTTCGCGAGCGATTCGTTGACCTTGGCTGCGGCAGCGTGCAATTCAGCCACAATCCAGCGGGCTTCAAGCGGGGCGTCCTCGGCAACCACGGGCATTCCACCCAACGCGGCTGGATCGACCACAATACCAATCTCCGCGGCCCGGTCCACGTTCATAAACAGGAACCGCGCCGCGTTCCAGATTTTGTTGGCGAAGGCGCGGTAGCCTTCGGTGCGGGCTATGTTGAAGGCTACGTTGGTACCGGGAGATGCCATCGAGGCCAGCGTGAACCGGACCGCGTCGGTTCCGTACTGGTTGACGATTGTGATGGGGTCGATGACGTTGCCCTTGACCTTGGACATTTTTTCGCGGTTGGCGTCGAGCACCAGCGCGTGAATATAAACCTCGCGGAAGGGAACCGAATCCTTCAGCTCGCGTTTTGAACCGTCCAGAAGAGGAATATCGCCCGCAAACCAGCAGCCCAGCATGATCATGCGCGCAACCCAGAAGAAGAGAATATCGAAGCCGGTGACCAGCAGGCTGGTCGGATAAAACGCATCAAAATCTCTAAAATCGCTCGGGGCTGTATCCGCCCGGTTTTCCGCGGTGATATGCGGCCAGCCAAAGACAGAAACTGGCAGCAGGCCCGAGGAGAACCATGTATCCAGTACGTCGGTCTCCTGCGTGATCTGAGCCGATCCGCAATGAGAACAAGACGTTGGGTCGACCCGCGCCACAGTGATCTTGTGACACGCCGGGCAATGCCACGCCGGAATCCGATGGCCCCACCACAGCTGCCTCGAGATGCACCAGTCATGGATGTTGCTCATCCATTCGAGATAGACCTTCTCGTACTGCTCGGGAACAATACGGATGGCTTTGTTGCCTTTGTCATCCGGCTTGACGGCGGCGATTGCCTTGTCGGCCAGCGGCTGAATCTTCACAAACCACTGCGTTGAGAGCCGCGGCTCCACAACAGTCTTGCAACGGTCGCAGTGGCCCACGTTGTTCGTATGGTCCTTGATCCCAGCCAGCAAACCCTGCTCTTCCAGGTCTTGGACGATTTTCTTCCGGGCAACGTAGCGGTCCAGCCCCGCGTAGGGCCCGCCTTCCGCGTTGATGTGGCCAGTCACGTCCATCACGTTGATTGAAGGCAGATGGTGGCGCTCGCCGAGGGCAAAGTCGTTAGGGTCGTGCGCAGGAGTCACTTTTACCGCGCCAGTGCCAAACTCGCGGCTCACCCATTCGTCCAGAATGATCGGGATCTCGCGGGCCATCAGCGGCAGGCGCAGCTTTTTGCCGTGCAGATGCAGATAGCGCTCATCCTCAGGATGAATGGCAACGGCCACGTCACCAAGCATGGTCTCCGGCCGCGTGGTCGCTACCGTCAGAAACTCGCTGGTATCTTTTCCACCGGCTCCGATCACCGGATACCGAATCTCCCACAGATGCCCCTTGTGCTCGTCGTAGACCACTTCCAGGTCGCTGATGGCGGTCTGGCAGCGCGGGCACCAGTTCACGATATATGCGCCACGATAGATGAGCCCCTGCTCATGCAGACGGACGAATGCCTCGCGCACCGCAACTGACAGGTTCTCGTCCATGGTGAAGTATTCGCGCTGCCAGTCGACCGACGCGCCCAGGCGCTTCATCTGATTGAGGATGTTGCCGCCGTAGTGCTCCCGCCACTTCCACACGCGCTCAACGAAAGCCTCGCGGCCCATCTGTTGCCGGCTCGTGCCCTCGCTCACAATCTGCCGCTCCACCAGCATCTGTGTCGCAATGCCGGCATGGTCCGTGCCTGGCACCCACAGCGCACGGTCCCCGCACATGCGCCGCCATCGCACCAGAATGTCGCTCTCCGTATGCTCGAACATGTGGCCCATGTGCAAGTTGCCTGTTACATTCGGCGGCGGCAGCAGGATGGTAAAGGCCGGCTGGGCGTCGGAGCCAGAGGGCGCGGTTTGCGCGAAGAGCTTCTCGCGCACCCAGTACTCGGCCCAGTGATCTTCAATTGCGGTGGGGTCGTAGGCTTTTGGCAGATCGTGAGGCATGAGGGTTCTTGTCCGAGCCCCCATGATATGTGCCGAACCCGTATCCAGACATGGTTCTAAGCCAGGGGACCACCCCCCACTTTACCAGATAGGAGCCTTCGCCCAGCCGCAGACGCAAGAAGCCTCGAAAAGCCCATGCGTACTGCTCGTGGATCGAGCCTGATTCTCCGCGGGCCGCCTTCGAGACTGAAGATTGAGTTCGCTAGCTCTTGCTCATCCGCCCGCGCAGCCGCTTCAGCACGTTGGGGGGCACCAGTCCGGTCACGTCGCCGCCAAAGCTGAAGACTTCCTTCAGCATCCGCGAGCTGATAAACGAGTAGCGCCCGGCCGGCTGGAGGAAAACGGTCTCGATCTCCGGAGCCAGCCGCCGGTTCATCAGAGCCATCTGGAACTCATATTCATAGTCGGAGATGGCGCGGATGCCGCGCAGCACCGCCGTCGCCCCTTGTTGGCGCGCAAACTCCACCATCAGCCCGTCAAATGTGGCGATCGAGACATTGGGCAGCGCGGCGGTAGACTCCTGGAGCATCTCCACCCGCTCGGCCACAGTAAACAGCGGATTCTTGACCGGGTTGTTGAGGATGGCAACGGTCAGATGCTCAAACAGCTTTGCCCCGCGTTGAATCAGGTCCACGTGACCGTTCGTAGGCGGGTCAAAGGTGCCGGGATAGAGTGCCTTTGCGCTCATGCGGGTCGCTCTACACGGATTCTAGCAGCGGAAGCGGCGATGGTTGACCGCGAAGCGATACCTGATCGATATATACGAATGAAATCGATCCGTTGAGCGGGCATTGCCCACAGCCCAAACGCGATGCTCATGTAGCGGCATAATCCACATTCAGAGCGCCGGAACCCTACTGCGCCGGTGCTATAGCAGATCGATGAGGACGAGCTTTTCTCTTCCTGACTGCTGGCGCAGGGCGCACCTTGGGCGGGAGCGGCGGCACATTCGCCAGGGCCGCCAGCAGGTTGTTGGCTTCGTGAAAAAAATCGATCTGCGCATGGCCCTTGCCGTCAGTAACCGCCAGAAAGACGCCGGCTTGATGCTTAGGGCTCAGCGCAATGTAGGTCGCAAACCCCGCGCCGCCCCCGGTCTTCTCCATCAGCGCGGATGGGCTGTCCGGATCGCCAAGCTGCACCCACCCCAACCCAATGCCGGTCGGGTCGCCAGCGTGGCTCAGCCCCTGAACCGACTTCAGTTGCGCTGGCTTCAGGTAGATGGGAATCCCTTTGCCGGCCTGAGCAGGAGCGCCAGGGACACGCAGCAGGTATTGAAGCACCCGGGCCATATCCGCTGAAGTTGAATACACGCCTCCGCTGGCTGCCGATGCCAGCGTGTCCGTGCATGGCCATTCGTCCCCGCTTCCACGCAGCAAGCGGGCACATTGTTCCTTGCTGGGCGCCAGCGTCGTATCGCGCAGGCCCAGCGGCCGCGCGATGCGGTCATTCAATAGCTGGGCATAGGGTTTGTGCGCGGCAGATGCGAGCGCATCGCCGAGTAGATCGAAGCCAACATTGGAATACACAGCGGCTGTACCAGGACGAAATAGAAGTGTCTGCCTGGGGAGCCACGTCCAGCGAAACGTATGATCCGGAAAGGTGAAATGCGGCGCCTTGGCAGGATAGGAGCTCACTTCGCGCGGCAGTCCGCTGGTGTGTGTAGCCAGATCCAGCAGCGTGATGGGAGTGCCGCCAGCGCCTTCGGGCACAATTTGATTGGGAGGTGCATACCGCTGCAAAGGATCGGTGAGCTTGACCTTGCCCTCGTTCGTCAGTTGCGTCAGCAATTCGCCGGCAAAGACTTTCGATAGGGAGCAGAGCCGGATCAGCGAGTTCGAGTCCGGTCTTACGCCGCTCCCAGGCGATGTTTCCCCATAGCCGCTCAACATCGTTTCGCGATTGCGAACGACCACCAGCACCATTCCCGTCGAGGCTGATTGCTGAAAGATGGTGGCGCCGCGCTGATCGGCATCCGCCAGCGAGAGAGGTTGCTGGGCTTGCATCCACGCCGCCGAAGCGATAAGCAGCAAGCCGGAAAGAAATACTCGCGCCGCCGGCCGCCGCACCACCGTCAACACGCACCGCGCTGCAAGCAAAAGACGCATGAATCGAGAGTTTTGAATCACTGTGACCGAGGAGTCTTGTCAAAGATTGGGTGCCCCAGGTCTCGTCCGCCGAGGCGGATGAAACCTGGGAGACCGAGGAGCTGTGCAGCCTCTTACCCCTTGCGGCCGCGGATCGCTTCCTTGGCTTCGCTGTGGCCAGTCGCGGGCACCTCGGGCACCTCTGCCTTGGCAAAGACCCCAATGTTCAGCTTCTTGCGAAGCTCGGCGTCTATCTTGGCGAAGATATCTTTGTTGTCCTTGAGGAAGGTTCGGGTATTTTCGCGGCCCTGGCCGATGCGTTCGCCGGAGTAGGCGTACCATGCGCCGGATTTCTCCACGATGTTGTTGGCCACCGCCAGGTCCAGCACATCGCCCTCGCGGCTGATGCCTTCGCCGTAGATGATGTCGAACTCCGCCTCGCGGAAGGGCGCGGCCACCTTGTTCTTGACGATCTTGATCTTGGTCCGGTTGCCGGTTACCGTGTCTCCATCCTTGATGGCGGCGATGCGGCGGATGTCCACGCGAACCGATGAATAGAATTTCAGAGCCCGTCCGCCGGTCGTGGTCTCGGGATTGCCAAACATGACGCCGATCTTCTCGCGGATCTGATTAATAAAAATCAAAGCCGTGCGCGACTTTGAGACCGTTCCGGTGAGCTTGCGCAGCGCCTGCGACATGAGCCGCGCCTGCAGGCCCATGTGGGAGTCGCCCATCTCGCCATCCAGCTCAGCCTTGGGAACCAACGCGGCCACAGAATCCACAACCAGCACGTCAATGGCGCCGGTGCGGACCAGCGTTTCAGTAATCTCCAGCGCCTGCTCGCCCGAGTCGGGCTGCGAAACCAGCAGATTGTCGATATCCACCCCGAGCTTCTTGGCGTAGCTGGGGTCCAAAGCGTGCTCCACGTCGACAAAAGCGGCCAGACCGCCCGCCTTTTGCGCCTCGGCGATGATCTGCAGGGTGATGGTGGTCTTGCCCGAGGATTCGGGGCCGAAGACCTCAATGACCCGGCCGCGGGGAATGCCGCCCACGCCCAACGCGGCGTCAAAGCTGATGGAGCCGGTGGAGATCACGGCAATCGGCACCAGGGCTTCCTTTGACCCCAGGCGGACAATGGACCCTTTGCCAAACTGTTTTTCGATCTGTGCAAGGGCTAGTTCTACAGCTTTGGCGCGGTCGTCGGCTATGGCCATTAGGAGGACTCCTCAAAAAGTGCTCGCATTGCATTTCTTTGCAGGAAACGGCGCAGCGGCTGGAATGGATTTCGATGGGATTGTAGCAGGGCTGGAGAGACAAGGCCAGAGAAAAATGGCGAAGAAATGGAGAAGATGATCGGATCATATGTAAGCTATTGATTTGTCGATAGTTCTGCTGCGGCCTTGGGTGGACTGTCAAACTGTGTAAGCGCCGATGCGGGTTTCGCGGGCGGTGAGCGCATCTGAGGAGCGGTCGAGGGATTCGTACTCCGCGTCGTGCGCTTTGCGGAAGGCGCGGAACTCCTGCTCGCTGGCCCAGCGGTCGATGGTGAGGTAGGAGCCAGGTATGTAGGCGTCGCGCAAAAGCTCGGTTCCAAGATAGTCAGACGATGTGCGGAAGAGCTGGGCCCAGGCGCCCTCAGGCCCATAGGCGGCCTCAAAAGCAGCTGTTTTCTCCTCAGCAACCTCAAACTGCCAAACGACCACGAACATGCGTTCCCCGATTCTGTCCCTGTAAATATGGTAGCGCACGGGGACAGAGATCAGGGGTCAGGGATTAGGTATCACGCAGATGCAGGGAAGGGTCGCAGAGGTTTAGGACTTGTACGGGACAGTGGCCGTCATCTGAGGTTTAACCGCACCATCGTGCACACGCCATGCTTCCGGTTTTGAATCTCGTCACGAATCTCGCGCGCTTCCTCTATGAGGCTAGCGACGAAGAGCCCAACGATCAGCTCGAACGCGAATTCAAACAAGGGTTCCAATATCATTTCGAGCATACGGTATCCTCATCATCTGTCTAACACCGGCAGAACTCTGTAACCGACGGTGTCCTCAACGCTCCAGCGTGCGACCGCTTGTTTGCTCGCGCCATGAGATGCGCATCCACTTGAAGATGCCGCCCACACCCTCAAACACGGAAAGTTCAAACGGGAGGTCTTCCAGCCACCAACAAAACAACGCAATTAAACATAGGTAAAGCAAGGTCACCAGGATCGCGGGAACGACCCATCCGTAAGCATCGAATGAATTTGTGATTGCCGCGACTGCTGCGTCCCACATCGCTACGAGTTGCGAATTGCCCTCGACGCCCATGCACACCCCCAGAAGCGATGAGCATGGATACGGAATGCGCCGGCGCGCAGTTCCACTGCCGTCCGGGATTGGGCCGATGGTCGGCGACTCACCAAACCCGGCAAGGCTGGGGAGCCACCATCGCCGCCGTCTTCTTGCAACTGAAGCTCTTGGCAAACTCCGGCAAGTCCGTCAGCACGGTGTTGGTCCGGTACTCGTCGGGTGCGTGTGGATCGCCCTCCGCCTGGCTGCGCAACTGCTCTGGACGCGTCTGCGTACACCACTGCTGCGCATACGCAATCCAGAAGCGCTGATCGGGCGTGTAGCCGTCGGTCTTCGCATTCATGTCCAGGTGCGCAGCTTCGGCCTTGTCGAGCCAGGCCAGCCACGCCAGCCATAATCCGCCCAGATCGGCCAGGTTCTCGCCCAGCGTGAGCTTGCCGTTCAGGTGAACGCCGGGTACGGCTTCGATGGCGTCGTACTGCTTCACCATGCAATCAGCGCGGTCGTTGAAGTTCCGCTCGTCGTCCTTGGTCCACCAGTTTTTCAGGTTGCCGTCTTTGTCGAACTGGCGTCCCTGATCGTCGAAGCCATGTGTCAGCTCGTGACCGATGGTCGAACCCATGTCGCCGTAGTTGGCCGCGTCGTCTTCTTTGCCGCTGAAGAAGGGCGGCTGAAGGTAGCCAGCCGGGAAGTTCACATTATTCATCTGCGGATCGTAGTAGGCGTTCACCGTGGGAGGCGTCATCTGCCATTCGCCCTTGTCCACCGGCTTACCTATTTTGGCCAGGTCGCGCGCAACCTCGAACTGGCGCGCGCGCATCTGATTGCCCAGCGCATCGCCACGCTCAATCTTGAGCGTCGGGTAGTCGCGCCACTTGTCCGGATAGCCGATCTTGTTCATCACCGCGTGCAGCTTGTCTTTGGCCATTGCCTTGCTTGCGGCGCTCATCCAGTCCAGCGAAGCAATGTCTTTATCCATCGCCTGCTCAATGGCCAGGGTCATCTCCAGCGTCCGCTGCTTTTCGGCGGGCGGAAAATATTTAGCCACATAGACCTGGCCCAGTGCCTCGCCCAATTCAAGATCCACACGGCTGGTGCAGCGCTTCCAGCGTTCCTGTTGCTTCTCCGCGCCGTTCAAAATATGGGCATAAAAGAACCAGTTCTCATGGTCGAAGCTCTCCGGCAAACTGGTGCCTGCATAGGCGTCGAGTAGGCGCCAGCGCAGATAGACTTGGACCTGCTTGATCTGTGTGTCTGCCACGATGCTGTTGAATTCCGCAAAGAACTTCGGCTCGGTATCGTTCATTTTGCCGACGGTGGGCGCGTGAGCCGCGGCCGTGTAATCGGCCAGCGAAAAGTGTGTCAGCTCCTTTGAAAAACTTGCCACATCCGTGGGGTGATTCAGATTTTGCGGGTCGCGCTGCTCGGTAATCGTTAGCGTGGCCTTGGCCAGCCGGGTCTCAATGGCCATCACGATCTCGGCATCTTTGAAGGCCTGCGCTTTGGGTTCCCCGGCCAGCACAAACATCTTTGCCACGTGAGCTGTGTATTGCTGGCGCTGCTCCACACTCTTGGCATCGGTTCGCGTGTAGTAGTCGCGCTCCGGCAAACCCAGGCCGCCCGAGTTATAGAAGGAGATCACCGAACTTGAATCGCCGAAGTCCTGGCTCGATGCCATGCCAAAGAAAGCGTTCACACCGATTGAATGCAGATGTGCAATGAGCGCCGGCAGTTCCGCCGCTGTCTTGATTGCGGCAATCCGGTCCAGCTCCGGCTGCAGCGGCGTCAGCCCCTGCTTGTTCACGGTTGCCGTGTCCATACAGCTTGCGTACTCGTCGCCAATTTTCTGCTCGTTGGCACTGCGCGTATCTGCGTTGCCGGCTGCGGGCCCGGCCTCGGCTTCTAGAATCTGCTTCAGATGCAGGCGATTCAGCTCAAACAGCTCTGTAAACCGGCCATAGGCAACCTGGTCGGCGGGCAGCGGATTGCGCTTGAACCAGCCATTACAACTGAAGCGGTAGAAGTTTTCGCAGGGGTCCACCGCCGTGTCCACCAGCGAAGCGTCGAAAACGCGTAGTCCAGGGTTAACAGGCACTTTGGCGGGTATAACCCCTGGCGGCAAGGTAGGCGGCGCGGTCTGCCCAAATGCAACAACGCCGCCAAGCCCGGCAGCCTGAAGGACAATCAGTGCGATCGAACAGCGAAGTGGCGCGGATAAGCGAAACATGCCGAAACTTTACCAGATTTCCGGCCGCCGCGGGGCAACCTCGCGCATCTCAAAGCCAATTACAATAGCCAAGCAGAGGAAAATCTTTTAAGGAGCACTCCACGTGGCGCAACGCACCTTCAGCATCGTTAAGCCGGACGCGGTTCGCAAAGGCTTCACCGGGGCCATTCTGGCTGAGATCAGCAAGGCTGGCTTCCAGATCGTATCCATCAAAAAAGCATCCATCTCCAAGGAGCAGGCCCAAGGCTTCTATGCCGTCCACGCCGCGAAGCCGTTTTTCGATGCCCTTACCGCTTTCATGTCCTCGGGGCCGCTCTTCCTGATGGTTTTGGAGAAGGATAATGCGATTGCGGACTTGCGCAAGCTGATGGGCGCAACCAATCCCGCCAACGCCGAGGAAGGAACCATCCGCAAGAAATTCGCCGGCTCCCTCCAGGAGAACGCCATCCACGGCTCCGACGCCGAAGACACCGCCGCATTCGAGATCGGCTACTGGTTCGCGGGCTATGAGCTGATTTGAACCGCGCTCAGGCTTGCGCCGAGGCTTCTATCGTCCCATCCGGTGTTTGCTGGCATTGACGGCGGCTCGGGCTTCACGGTCGGCTTCGCGGCTGCGTTCGGTCTCCCGCTTGTCCCAGTCCTGCTTGCCCTTGGCCACGGCCAATTCGCACTTGACCCGCCCGTTGCGGAAGTAGAGCCGGGTGGGGATGAGCGTGTGGCCCTTGATCTGCGTCTTGGAGAGTAGCTTGCGAACCTCTTCGCTGTGCAGCAGCAGCTTGCGGGTGCGCGTGGCGTCGTGGTTGGCCATATTGCCGTGGGAATAAGGACCGATATGCACGTTGAGCAAAAATGCTTCGCCGTTCTGGATCAACCCATAGGAGTCTTTGAGGTTGGCCTTACCCTCGCGGATGGACTTGACTTCGGTCCCGCGCAGAGCCACGCCAGCTTCAAACCGTTCCAACAGAAAATAGTTATGGCTGGCGACGCGATTATGCGCGGCATCCCGTTCGCCGCTGGCCACAGGGTCGCGGGGTCGGGGCGTCTTCTTGGGGCCGGAAGTGTCCGGCTGAACAATGACATGGCTGGTTTGGCGAGCCATCGGGAACCATCCTCGAATCTTCATCCTAGCATTGGCGCGGGTTTTATCGGTGTTTTCGCGGGGCTTTGCTAAAATGGGGCATCGTTGGATGGGAAGAATCGGCAAAGAAAGTTACGACAAGATTTGCGTCTGGGGCGGCCAAGGCAGCCCGCAAGCACCCGCTACGGCATGTGGGCCAGCTAAGACGCCTGGGAGTAAGATGAAAAGCCGCGCTGTTGCTGGGGCTGCCTCCAAATATTTCCCCTCTGGAGCCGCTTCCTGGATTGTGCCTGTCGCTGTTTTGGCCGTTATTGGCTTGTCGGGCCTTCGGCTCCATGCGGAGTCGGCCAACTCCTATTTCAAGCAGGGCGAGAGCGCCGAGGCGCGCGAAGACTACGACGCCGCCTTCGACAACTTCCAGAAGGCATACGCCAAGGATCCCAAGGATCTGCGCTTCCGCACCGCGCTTTACCGGGTGCGGGTGACTGACTCGGCGATGCACCTGAGCAAGGGACGCAAGCTGGTGATCGCCGGCGACGAGCAGGGGGCGCTGGTCGAGTTCCTCCACGCCGCAGAGATCGACCCAGGTAATGAGGCCGCTCAGCAGGAAATCGCCAAGCTGCGCGAGAGGCGTGGCGAGCAGGCGCCAAAAGCTGATGCGGGCCTTGCTGAGGAGGCTGGCACACAGGACGATCTTGAGTCGATGGGCGCGCCAGCGGAACTCAAGCCCCTGTCGAACGAGCCGGTCACCCTGCACATGACCGAAGACACCAAAGTGATTTATCAGGCAGTCGGCAAGGCCGCCGGAATAAACATTCTTTTTGACCCGGACTATACGTCGAAACGCATCCAGGTGGATCTGAACAACGTGTCGCTGCTCGATGCGTTGCGCATTATCGGCACCATGTCTAATACCTTTTGGCGCACGGTAACTCCGAATACGATTTTTGTTGCCCTGAACAGCCGCGCCAAGCGCACCGAGTTGGACGACCAGGCCGTTCAGACCTTCTACCTATCCAATGCCTGGCAGCAGAACGACCTGACCGACGTGCAAACCGCCATCCGCAATGTGCTGACCACCGTGAAGGTCTACGCCGTAGCCGGCCAGAACGCTATCGTGTGCAGAGGCACCCCCGACGAGTTGCTGCTGGCGCAAAAGCTGATTAACGACCTGGACAAGGCGCGCGCCGAAGTGGTGGTGGACATCGCGGTTCTGGAGGTAAGCAAGAACTGGGAGCGTACCCTGGGCGTTTCATGGCCTAGCAGCGTGGGCATTGCCCTCCAGCCGCCTACCTCGAGCACGACCACCTCGACAGGTACAGGGACAGGCACTGGAACAACCGGCACCTCTTCCGTCCCAACTCTCTATGATCTGGCTCACCTGAAAGCGTCAAATTTTGCGGTAACCATCGGTTCGGCCACTGCCAACCTCTTGCTCACCGATTCAAATACCAAGATTCTTCAGAATCCGCGCATCCGGGCAACCGACGCCCAGAAGGCAACGATGAAGATCGGTGAACGGATTCCGATCGCCACCGGTTCCTACCAGACGGGTGCCGCAGTTGCGGCGGTCAGTTCGCTGGTCAATACGCAGTTCCAGTACCAGGACGTGGGCGTGAATATCGAAATGACGCCAACGGTCCACTTCGACCACGATGTGACGCTGAAGATCAAGATTGAAGTCACATCGCAGAGCGGCTCTGTCACCATCAGCGGCGTAACGGAACCCATTCTGAGCCAGCGCGTCGTGGATCAGGTGATTCGCCTGCGCGAGGGCGAGGCCAGCATCCTCGGAGGCATTCAGGACAAGCAGGAGCAAGTCAGTTGGAACGGCATCCCGGGGCTGAGTTCGATTCCTATTCTCAAATACCTCTTCGGTTCCAAGGATCGCACCGTCTCGGACGACGAACTCGTCTTTCTGGTGGTGCCGCACATCGTCCGTTCGCAAACTCTTGACTCGGTGAATCTGCGCGCCGTCGATACCGGCTCCGGCCAGTCGGTCGACTTGCGCCACATTCCACGGGAAGCGCCTGCACCGAACCCAGGCACCGACCCAGGCTTGAGTCCGGCGCCTGCTGCTGTCCCGTCCGGCCGCGGTTCAGGTCTGGCTCGGCCCAATATCAGCGTAGTACCCGGCCAAACCGCCATGGCGGCAGCCCCGGCGGCGTTGGCCCAGTTAAGCGCATCCGCGGATGCAAATGCAGACACGGCCGCAGCTTCTGTTGCCACCCACGCGCCCAGTCCGCCTGCTGCCCGAAACGTCAACCTCATGTTCAGCCCAATGGCGGGTCCAATCGCCGCTGGTTCCACCTTCCAGCTCCCGGTGGTACTCACAGGCGGAGCCGATGTTGCCTCGGTTCCCTTGCAGATTCAGTATGATCCGGCCCAGCTTTCGCTGGTCAACGTCACCCCTGGCGACCTTCTGGGACGCGATGGCCAAGCAGTTGCATTGGTCCACCGCGATGATGGGCCTGGATCAATCACCATCAATGCCGCACGGCCTCCCGGAGTCGCCGGAGTTACCGGCGCGGGGGTGGTCTGCGTGCTTAGCTTCCAGGCCAAAACCGCGGGGGAAAGCGTCGTATCCATGACCCGCGCGGCGGCCGTGAACAGCACACAGCAGCAGATCACTGTCCAGGGCGCGCGGCTCAATATTCAAGTGAAGTAGGGCAGTGAGCGAATGAAACAGATGCCGCCAATCCGAATCGACCGCAAAGGGGAACGGGGACTCACCCTGGTCGAGTTGATTGTGACCATTGCGATTCTTTCCATTCTCGCTTCGGCGGCTGTGCCCATTGCCCGCTTCCAGGTGAAGCGCCAAAACGAGCGGGAACTGCGCCGCGACCTGTGGGAGATGCGCGACGCCATTGACCACTACAAGGACGCAGCCGATATGCACGCCTTCCAGACCAAGGTGGACAGCCAGAACTATCCGCCCGACCTGGACACTCTGGTCAACGGTGTGGACGTGCAGGGCAAGAAGGTCAAGTTCCTCCGCCGCATTCCGGTGGATCCCATGACCGGCAAGACAGAGTGGGGGTTGCACTCCATGCAGGACGATCCGACTTCGGACTCCTACGGTGGGCAAAGCGTTTTCGATGTCTATTCAAAGTCCCAGGGCACGGCGCTGGACGGAACGAAGTATTCAACCTGGTAGATGGTAGCGGGGCTAGCCTGGTAAGCGGAGCTAGCGGAGTTCAACACCGCTAACACGAGCGGAGCGAGGCTAACTCCTCTGCATCGGTGCGCAAGAGGTTTCATTGAGCAGCAAACGGACACAAGACGCGGGCTTTACGCTGGTCGAGCTGATGATCGTAATGGCGATCATCGGCGTGCTGGCCGTGGTTGCTGTGCCCAGCTATATCAGCGCTATCAAGCATGCCCGTGAAGCGGTTCTCAGGGAAGACCTGCACATTCTGCGCGCCGCCATCGATTCCTATACCATGGACAAGCAGAAGGCGCCGCAGTCGCTCGACGATCTGGTCCAGGAAGGCTATCTGAAGATCATTCCCGAAGACCCCATGACCCATAGCGCAACCACCTGGGTCACGGATTCAAGCGACGCGTTGCATTCGCTTGACCAAACCGACCCCGGCATCGACGACATCCACTCCGGCTCGCAGGAGTCGGGTTCGGACGGGCAGGCGTATTCCACATGGTAGCGCTGAGGCAATCATGATCCGACACACTCCCCGAGCAATCTGCCTTTTGTTTTGCCTGGCCGCGCTCTGCGGCTATGCGGTTGCGCAGGCTCAGCAGACGATTACCATCCGCATGTTAGACAGCAGATCGGGAAAACTCATCCGCACTTCGGACTTTCTGGTTCGCATCAATCAGGAAAAAACGGTCCACGCAAACTGGGCGACGCTGAATGAGGACGGCACGGGCCAGTTGACCGTACCCGGCGACGCAACGGTTGTGTCGGTTCGCGCTACCTACGACAACACCATGAGTGTTTTTGTCAATTGCGATACCGATAATAGCAGTCTCAAGCGATTGAATCGGGAACCTTCTCCAGATCGTTGGTACAAGGTCTCGGACATACTGGCGCTGGGGGTTGTGGCTCCCAGCGGCTGCGGCGGGAAAAAAGTTTCAGACAAGCTGCAAGTCGTGGCCAAACCCGGTGAATTCATCTTTTTTGTCCGGAAGCGCAACTCGTTGGAACAATTCGAGGATTAGTCAGAACGGAGTCTCCGGCCTCTCCATTCCGACTATAGTAATTTCGGAATTGCGGTAGACCGAAACCTCGCACTCAAGTGGCTTTTTCTCAAGAAAAGCCACCTTTCAATGAACTCAAAAGGACCACGTTAATTCCGAAATTGCTCTAGCTGAGTCCCGTCATAACCAGCATTCTTGGCTCGGTCATCTCTTCGATTGCTGAACGGAGGCCTTCGCGGCCCAGCCCGGAATCTTTGACCCCGCCGTAGGGCATGGGGTCGAGACGCCAACTGGGCGTGTCGCCCACGATCAGGGCTCCCACTTCCAATTCCCGATAGGCCGTGAGAATGCGGCCGGCATCGCGGGTGAGCAGGCCTGCCTGGAGACCGTATTTTGAGTGGTTGACATCGGCCAGAGCCTGCTCGAAGTCGTCGTAAGGCTCGATGGCGACGACCGGGCCAAAGACCTCTTCGTCGCGGACTTTCATGCCCGGCTTGGTTCCGCTCAGAATGACCGGAGCCACGACGGAGCCGTGACGTTCTCCACCGGCGATCAGCTTGGCGCCACCCTCCACGGCCTCCTTCACCCAGGCCTCAACGCGCTCAGCCTCACTCAGCCTGATCAGCGGGCCGACTTCCGTGGCTTCGTCAGAGGGGTTTCCGGCGACCAGCTTGGCGGTATACTCCACGACCTTCCACAGAAATGTCTGAAAAATACTGCGCTCCACAAAAACGCGCTGCACGCTGATGCAGGATTGGCCGGCATAGCCAAAGGCCGCATGGGCCGTTCGCAGTGCGGCTTCGTCCAGATCGTGCCAGTCGTTGTGGACAATGAGAGCAGCATTTCCGCCGAGTTCGAGCAGGACGCGCTTGCGGCCGGAGTGAGCTTTGAGCTCCCATCCCACCTTGGCCGAGCCCGTAAAGGTGACCAGTTTGATGCGATCTTCCTTTTCTGCCAGGTGTGCGGTGTCGGTATTGCTCAGCGGCAGAACAGCCAGCGCCTCATGCGGCCAGCCCGCCTTCAGAATCACCTCTCCCAGCGCCAGCGCGGTAAAGGGGGTTTGCGGGGCGGGCTTCAGAATGATCGGGCAGCCAGCGGCGATCGCGGGCGCAACCTTGTGGGCCACCAAGTTAAGTGGGAAATTGAACGGGGTGATGGCCAGTATCGGGCCGACCGGGAAGCGCTGAACCAGCCCCCAGCGGCCCTCGTTGCCCTCTGTCAGATCCAGGGGAAGGCTTTCGCCGCCCAGGCGGGCCGCCTCTTCAGCCGCAGTTTTGAAGGTGAGGACGGCGCGGTCTACCTCGGCCCGCGCAAGGCGGAGGGGTTTGCCGGCTTCGGCGACGATGAGTTGGGCGAAGCGCTCCTTTTGCTCAATGAGGGCGGCGGCCACATCCTCCAGGATTTCGCGGCGCTTCCAGCGTGGCAAGGCGCGGGTGCGGCGCAGGCTGGCTGTGGCGTGATTCACCGCTTGGCGGGCATCGGCGCGGGTGGCCACGGTGACCCGGCCTACTAGACCCTGATCCCACGGCGAACGCACCTCCAGCGCTTCTCCGTCGATCCACTCTTTACCGCACATTAGAAATCCCGTTTGCGTACCCGGCCGCATCTTCATGGCGTTGGCGCTCCTCGTTCCACTCTGCTCTTGATGGTACAAGGGCAGGGCTCGGGTGGGTACAGGAAGACAAAAAGAGTATAAGCTGAGGTTCATGAGGAAACTTATGTGAGTTTGGCTGAAACTGCGTGCCTGACTTTTTTTCCTGTCCATGCAAAAATAGGGGAAGTCAATGTTTAGAAAGGGGTATTGACAACGCGCGGAAATTTGAATCTAGTAGAAATCCCTGATCAAATGCTCCGTGCAGCCGATAAGTCTAATGAGCGGTACTTAAGGTTCGAGGGAAGATGAGGGAGAAAGCAATACCGGAGCATTGCGAAATGCAGCCTATTCCCTCTTTTCTTGAGAAAAGCTCGAAATGTTTGCCAATCGAACGATTGGTGTGAGTGGAGTTGCATCTAACTACAAAGGAGAGGTCTCCCATGTCGTCCGTTACCCAGATTCCCGATTCGATTGGCGCGGGCGTTTTGTCCATTGCGCTGATCGGCCCGGACGGCCGGCGTCGCCAGATAATCGCCAACGAGGTTGCCGGATGGGCGGATGGCAGGATTCAGGAGTTTTCATTCTACCCTTCCATCGCGGACGAGCTGCCGAGAATGCTGGCCGAGAGCTACGACGTTGTAATTGTGGATCTGGAGAGCGACCCCCAGCGAGCAATCGATATCGTGGAAAGCCTTTGCGTCAACACCTCGACTACCGTGATGGTCTATTCTGCCGAGGTCGATCCCGCCATGGTTGTTCGCTGCATGCAGGCTGGGGCTCGCGAGTTTATCGAGCTGCCCCTGGAACCTGGTGTACTGGTCGATGCCCTGGTTCGCGCCTCGGTTCGCCATCGAGGAACGCGCGCTCCCAAACGGGCTGTCGGCAAGTCGTATGTCTTCCTTGGGGCCAAAGGCGGATCCGGGACTACCACCCTTGCCTGCAATTTCGCTGTCTCGCTCGCGATGGAGTCAAAGCAATCCACCCTGTTGATCGACCTCGATCTCCCCTTTGGAGATGCGGCGCTCGACATCGGCATTACGGGAGACTACTCGACTGTCGACGCTCTTAAGGACTCGGAACGGCTTGATTCTCGCTTGCTCGACTCGTTTTTGGTCAAGCACAGCTCAGGACTCTCAGTACTCGCGGCCCCAGGCAGATTTATCGAGTGTAACGTTTCAAATGAAGGCATCGACAAGCTGATCGCTATCGCCCGCCGCGGCTTCGACAATGTTGTGGTCGATGCGGGGTCTAGTCTTGATCTGGCCAATGCGGCTCTCTTTAAAGAAGCCACATTGGTCTACCTGGTCATGCAGTTCGGGATTCCTGAGTTGCGCAACGCGAATCGTTTGATCTCGCAGCTTTTCCCGGCGCATGGCCCAAAACTTGAGGTCGTACTCAACCGGTATACGCCAGCGACAATGGGGAATGACGAAGCGCAAATTTCGAAGGCGCTGGGCAGACAAGTCGAATGGAAAGTTCCCAGCGACTACGCGGCCGTCAGCCAGATGCAGAACACCGCTACCGCGCTCGTGCTGAAAGACTCGCGCATTGCACAGGTGATCCAGGAGATGGCCAGGGCTGCCTGCGGCGTAACCGAAGTCGCCGAAAAGAAGAAAGGGTTCCGGCTCTTCCGATAACGAGTCTGGAGAATCTGAAGCTGACCTCTATCTCTTCAGGCGAGCCCGCAGAGCGCCCGCCCCTGCATGTGTGAGTACGCATATCGAGGTCTGATCGCACTTGTAGTGGATGCTCACCGGAAATTCCAGCCATCTGGAGTCCAGACTAATCCCAATTGCCTTGCCGACTAAAAAGGTTTTGTTGTCGCGGGTTTCGATGACTCCGCTGGACAAATCAAAATCGACGATGGCATCATCGCCTTCGATGGAGAAGGGCAGAAGCACTGGCGCTGGGACCGCCGCTGCTTTCTTGCGGGAACCGGCTTTCGCGGAGGGGCGTTCCTCGCTGGCCTGCGTTACCTCCTGGTGTTTCCCCAATTCTTCCTGCTCGGCAAGGGAGAGAAAGTTAGTCGTGAAACTCCAGGAAGAAGCATTTGCATAAACCTTCTCCGCACATGGAATCTCGCCTTGAGCATTGATGCCCGTAATCTGGCCATCCGGTCCGATTTCATTCTTGAAGACCTCTTTGCCTAGCTCTCGTTCCGCTTCCTGAGCGGCCAACAGGTCTTGCATCCCATGCGTCGGCTCGGCCCCTGAAAGATTCGCCGCATCCGCTTTTCCCCCCGTTGCATCCGGATTCGGCGCGCCCGGCGCCGCCGCTTCGCTGCCATCATACTTCAATACCACCTCCCTGGAGCACAAGACAAACCCCTGGGCATCCTGAAGGTGAATGGAGATGGAAAGAGGACGCGGCGAATGAGCAACCGCAAGCGCAAACCCCGCCTGTTGTTCTGGAGCGCTGGGTCCAAACGACAGACGGTATTCAAGCTTCTTATCCCATCGGGTGTACAAATGGCCCCTCAAGCCGGCCCCGCTCGAGGTAACCGGCCCTAAATCGTATTGCCCTTCCTGGCTGGACATACGCGAATAAAAGAATGCGATGATGCACCCAAAAAGAAGACCCATGCCCACGCATGCCAGGATATAGACCCTAATTGGGTTTGGCGCTGACTTTTGGACTGGTTCAATCGGCGCTGAATATGCGGGCAGCAGGGGAGCTGCCGGTGCGCCGGTCGGATTCTTCCCCGGTGCCGCAGTACTCGCACTGGCCGGGAGGCGAAGATCGAACTTTGCGAAATCTTGGGGCGGCTCCGGCGGCGGTTCAATAACCGAATAGCCGAGAGGTTCCGGCTGCTCTTCTCCGTTCTCGTCGCTGGATTCTTCCACGCCTGCCTTTGTGGCAGCGCCCTGAGCACTCTCCAGGCTAGGTTCAACGATCGAGTAGTGGCGACGCTCCGATTCCTCTCCCGGGTTCTCGCCTTTGAGCCCAGGCAAGCTGGCAGTTTCGGCAGTGCGGGTATTCGACTGGCCCGCTTCCAGGATGGAGGAGCGAGGCTTTTCCGGTTCTTCTTCCTTTTTCTCACCTTTCGGCGCAGGTTTGCCGGCAAATTCGTCGGTGTCCTGGACGCTCGCCGGGCCTGCTTCCGTGACGGATGAGCGAGGCTTTTCCGGTTCCCATTCCCTTTTTTCGCTTTTGAACCCTGCCCAGCCCGCAAATTCGTCGGTGCCCTGGGCGCTCGCCAGGCCCGCTTCCGTGACGGATGAGCGAGGCGTTTCCAGTTCCCCTTCCTTTTTCTCGCTTTTAAACCCTGCCCAGCCCGCAAATTCGTCACCGGTGCTCAAGGCGCGCAAAGGGCCTGCTTCCGTAACAAATGAGCGAGGCTTTTCCGGTTCCCCTTCACTTTTCTCGCTTTTAAACCCTGACCAGCCGGCAAAGGCGTCGGCGCCCTGGGCGCTCGATTGGCCTGACTCCATGGTGGAGGAGCGAGGCTTTTCCGGTTCTTCTTCCTTTTTCTCGCCTTTGGGGTCTTGCAGATTCGCGTCCGTCATAGAGAATCCTGTCTTCCCGGTTGTTCGCAAGCCCCGGCTGTGGATCAATCACATTGAACCACAATTCGCACCCGGTGAAAACCTTGAATGGCCCGGATCTCCGATATTTGTTTCTTCATCACACTTTCTCGGCCGGCCACATGCCCCTGTCCACCAAGACTCCAGCGGCAATCGCCAGCCAATATGCGGCAATATCCCAAACGGAGAAGAAGCGGCCGAGCAACAGGATACCGGGAAGCGTGTGCCGGAAGGCATCCAGCGCGGGTAAGTGGTAGAGCTTGAGGAACTCGACGGCTGTCGCAAGAACTCCAGCGAGCAAGGCCGTGGCGAGGAAGCGCCAGGAAGGCAATAAGGCCGAGACGAGCCAATAGATTGTCAAAACCCACAGCGTTGAGCCGCCATACTTGACGGCGAAAAGCGGCAACCCAACCGGGACGAACCGAATCGCAAGGCCGGCGGCAATCGTAACAAGCAGTAGCGCCAACGAATGTTTGGGGGGGCGAGCAGTCATCGCGTCCTATGCGAAGCCAATTGTCTCCCAGATCTCCGCAAAGACCGGGGGCTCCCGCTTGAATCAGTTCTCGGTTTAGCTGACTCCTACCTTATAGCGCGGCCATAGCGGCCGCATCGCATCATGGTCGATCACGGGTTCTCCATCGCATTCAACTTCGATCACGGTTGCGGGCTCATCTGGGGCTTGCAGCGGCAGGCCAGTCAAGCGCAGTGTGAACTCGTCCTGGGTGAACTTGATGCTCTCGCCTGTCTTGAAGATGCGGGCGGATATGGCTTTGGGTTTGAGACCGCCAATAGCGATGACGGGCTCGGGCTGGAAGAAGGTAAGCCATTCGGCTGCCGGGCTGTGGCCGGGCCAGAATTGCTGATGAATGTAGAGGGTGTTGCCGTGGCGTGTGTAGTTGGCATTCGTATTCCATCCGAACGACCCACGGTCCGTGCCGTAGACAGCCTTGCCATTGGTCTCAAGCCACTTGCCGACCGATTCAAGAACAGCCACGGTCTCCTCGGGGATAGAGCCGTCTGGTTTGGGGCCGATGTTGAGCAGATAGTTGCCGCCGCCGCGGGCGCAGTTTGCCAGGTTGGCGACGATGGTCTTGGGAGTCTTCCACGCGTCGTCGAAACGATTGAAGCCCCAGCTATCGTTGAGCGTCATACAGGATTCCCAGGCGCGGCCCGCCTCCGAGGCCTGGATGTGCTGTTCGGGCGTGGAGAAGTCGCCC
>Ga0302189_10000157_pt1 | contig 54615 bp, 56 predicted proteins | sample II_Bog_E2_2_FD_194551 | JGI IMG/M metagenome (GOLD analysis project Ga0302189, IMG submission 194551) | Peat permafrost microbial communities from Stordalen Mire near Abisko, Sweden - II_Bog_E2_2 | ecosystem: Environmental > Terrestrial > Soil > Wetlands > Peat | place: Sweden: Abisko...
CCGGTAGCTTGATCTCAATCGAAGCCCATGGCACTACTCCCGCTACGAACTACGCCTTGACGTCAGCCACGACCATCACCGGTCTAGCGACCGGTGCCTCGTTGCTCAACGACGAGGTCGTCTTGACGTTGTCCACTACGACGCCTGCGACGGTCTTGTCGATCAGGGTTGAGACACCTAAGTCGCCGTGCATTGGAGGCGTCGTCAATGGTTACGTCCCCGGTAGCTTGATCTCAATCGAAGCCCATGGCACTACTCCCGCTACGAACTACGCCTTGACGTCAGCCACGACCATCATCGGTCTAGCGACCGGTGCCTCGTTGCTCAACGACGAGGTCGTCTTGACGTTGTCAACCACCACACCCGCCACCGTTTTGTCTATCAAAGTTGAGACGAACGGTTCGAAGTGTCACGGTGACAAGGACGGCGACGATTCCAGTACTCGCAATTCATTCAGCCACGGTTCTTCTGGCCAAGACCATGATCATGGAAACTCCTCGAAGCACGGGAGCTTCCGTAGGTAGTCAGAGCCTTTACCATTAGGTTGAAGTGAGTGCCTGACGACGCCAGATTTGGTGTCGTCAGGCACTCATCACGTACATCGTGCCTCGCAATTGACGTTGATGCTTTGCTCAGCGTTCCGTGGAGCCTGGTTTGCCGTCATTTGGCGAGGGTGATTGGTGGAACTCACTCTCAGCGCACGTGGCATTCGATGAACTGCGCTCTCGAAAGGTGCTGTGGAAGGCTTCATACCGTGACTGCATCGAATGGCGACTCGCCAGCAGGTATTGAGCAAGGCGCTGGAACGCGCTGTCGGAGTCGCTTGGCTCGCGAAGGTTGTTGGTTCGCCGCATTGGTTTCTGGCATCGTGGTCCTGGCGGCAATGCCGTGGTATCACTACATCGGTGTCACGACGACCTCACCGGGTTGTACCACTTTTGGCGAAGGTTTTATCTGCCAGTCCAATTATTATCCAGAGGGTTTCTTCGGTATCGGACTTGGATCATCTGCTCCAGGATTTCTTGGAAATTCCAGTCCGTGGGCAACCACGTACTGGGTGATAAGTCTTTTCTTGGGTCTCTGCGCGGTGGTTGGCTTCTACTGGTGGCGTTCGCGCAAGCTCGAAAATGCTCGATGGATCTGGCCAATTGTGACCGTCGGACTCGGAGCGTTCTTGCTCGGTGCGGCGAGCAGGAATTGGTTCTCAATAGTCCCTTCCCAGCTAACGATTTGGGGCATGCAGGCGCTGCTTCTCATCGGTCTCGGGCTAATCGTGCTTGCGGTCGTCAATCGTGGCTGGGCTTTTTCATTCTTCGTCGCCGGATTCTTGTGTCTTGCTTTCGTGTCGTGTCTCTACAACGTCATCAATCTGTTCCAGCGCCTGGACATTGGTAGACATTGGCCCGTAAGTGATTGGACGCTACCGAATCTCATCTTGCCTGGTATCTATCTTCTTCTCGGGGCGGCAGCGTTCTGGGTTTTCCCTCGCTGGAGAGTTCGTTTTCGGCGCCACTGAAGTGTCTCAACATTCTTTGACCTGGGGTTCCGAGAGTTAACGGTTGAACCTTCGGAAGCCACTCATCGTGAAAGGTACTGATCAGCGAGAACTGTTTCCTTTCTCATTGGTCTGTTGGTGTCTCGGCAATAGTGATTCTTATTGCCAGAAGGTTCCCTCTGCAATCGTGGCCGGAGCAATGCAGACATTAGCGTGAAGGCCTGGATGCAAAAGTGGCCTTCTAAGTTGTTAGAATTGGGCCATGCTTGCGGCCGACATCTTTAGGCCTGGGCAATGGACTGATTTCTTTCTTCTCGTCGGAACGGGCGCTGTCACGCTCACGGGCTTGGTCTTTGTAGCAATGTCACTCAACCTCAAAGAAATGGCTGTCGACGCAACACATCGATATCGAGCCATAAACACACTTACGGGTCTGGCGCTGGTTTTCATGCGTTGTGCCCTGGTACTTATGGGAGCGCAAAACTATCAGTCAATTGGTGCAGAGCTATTTGTAGTCTCTGGCGTTTCGGCGGCCGTCTTTATAAAAGGCTACGCACGAGCTCTTAAAATGGGTAATGGTCTACGACTCTCTCGGATTATTGGCGGAACTCTCGTGCACGTAGCTGAGATGATCGGTGCAGCAATATTCTTCTTTGGGCACCTACCCGGCCTTTACATTGCGGCGGTAGCTATTGTGGTCAATACTTGTTACATGATCACGGCCGCATGGCTACTAGTAATGGGCGCATTCGTTCAAGAGACCAAGTAGCCCTCGTGCGGCTCAATCTCGTCCAGCATCAATCGCTGCGGGCGCCGAGACGACCGTTGATTACCATTCGCTTACCAATAAATCGAGCACCATATTCCGCACAATCGGGTTACCAATTGCAGATGTAGCAAATGTCTCAGCGGGAACACAACGCTTCAAAACTCAGCGTGAAGTGTCCGATCGTTGCAGGTGGTCGTCGCTACAAGGTCAGCGCTTGAGCGAGATTCAGACGGTTCCCGGAGCGTCGACAGACTCGTAGACCGTGATAGTGGGTGGACCACTCATCCCGATGGATCCCATGACGTCACCAATCTTCGGGTGCGCAGCAAAGAAACTGTGAAACTGCTCGGCTGTCTCCCACTCGTCAATGACCATTAGTTCGCCTTCGCCGGCAACAAACCGGTGGCTGATTATGCCTCCGCTTTTCGTATCTGCTGTCGTTTGCTCAAAAAATGACGCATTGGCGTGGAGGCCCTCGATTGCTTTCGCAACATCGTCCACTGGAAACTGCACTGTGACAATGACACTCATAACGGTGTCCTCTCTGTGTGGATTGAAGCACCGCCCAAGGCGACTTTCGGCAGAATACAACAAAACAGAAAGATTTTCATCTAGTTTTGTGGGCTATTCAGAGATCGCCCGGACCGAACGGCACGTCAACAGCGTGCTCACGAAGAGCTTCGAGGGGCACGATCTCAAGGGCGCGCTCGTGCGTCGAGGCCAGGACCACGTAGGCGGCCGACCCGTCGCGGTGGGCACGGAGCCAGTTGGCTGCGGTCACACACCAACGGTCGCCGGGCATCAATCCCGGGAACCCGTAGGCGGGCATCGGTGTGGTCAGGTCGTTGCCGATGTCCCGTTGGTGATCGAGAAACTCAGCCGTGACCACGGCACAGATGGTGTGACTTCCAAGGTCCTCAGGTCCTGACGTACAACACCCGTCACGATAGAACCCGGTGACCGGATCGGTGCCACACGGCTCCAGCGGCCCGCCCAATACGTTTCGATCGGCCATGGGCCATTATCGCCCATGGAACTGACTTGGTGCACCATCGGTCGTTAGTTCGACATTGGACCGAAGGAGATTCCTTAGCACGATCACTTTGATCGATCGAAGTCCATTACGACGCAGGCCCGTATGAGTCTGCCGCAACCCAGAGTTGATTGAGACGACGTCGCACTATGAGTGCTGTTGCCGCCCTTTGGGATGCTTAGCGTTCCAACCGTCAAGGCGTGATACGACACGAGGACTAGGTGACTACTTGTCCAGTTCAGCTAAGACTTCACCAATGATCTTGGTCATCTTGTGGGCGGGGAGTGGTTCGCCACCTTCGGCATCTGCCACCTCTTGGGAGAAGGCCTCAACTGAATGGGTCCCCCCAATTAGCACGAGTCGCAGCGCCTCTCCACTCGCTTCAGAGTCGCGAACGTCTTTGAGTGCAACTGCTACGTCGTGGTCGGGCGATTCGGCGAGGGCGTGCACGATGTTCATCGCTTCTTCGCGCCCACTCGCGGTCGAGACAGCGGGGGCTCGATCGGGATTTTGCTGGAGGTCCCATTCAGCGAGAGCCTCGCTGTAGCCTCCTTCACCAGGATGCAACAGCCGAGTCGTCGCTGCGGCGGGTGCGCCGACGCTCTCGCCGATTGGAGTTTCGACTTCGTCTTCACCGTCGTGATGACGCCCCTCTGGGACAGGTATAAGAAGGCTGCCGTCGGTATTGCGGATTATCTCCATGTGGTCACTCCTTATGGATGCGACTTCGTATCTTTTACTTCTAACCTAAGGGGTTCTCCAGAACCGCAATCGTTACCTCTACTGCCCTTGATTTCTCTGTCAGCGTTCGCAAAGGACCAGGATGGGCTGATGCCGGTGAAGGGTGTGCCCCCTTTACATTTTCGATTATTGGACCAGTGCCCTGAGTGGTTCGACGTACTCCGGGCCCGTGCGTAGATATGAACCACGAATAACGGTCCAAGCGCGTATCCGAAAATCCTCAAGTCCCGCCTCGACGAAGGCTTGAATCCTTCGTTCTGTTTGTGAGGAATCAGTTAATCGGTTACCCATCGGGTTCCAAAGAAATGAAGGAACATCGTACTCTCGGTCGGCGAGGAATGGCTTCGGATCAATCGCGAGGAATACCTGCTTGGATCGCAAGATGTTGTGGTGATGAAAGTCGCCATGGACTACCCACTCCTTTCCGCCGTTAATTTCGGCGAACAGTTCACGAGCCAGGGGCACGAGTTCGCTCTTCTCACCCTCTGCCCGGTCCAACCATCTTGCGACTTCAGGTGTCACCGGCCGGAAAGGCGAAGACGCGGGTCGCCACAGCCTTTGTGCGATGTCGATTGCAATTTTGGTTGCCACGTCGTCTGGGATTTCGGATAGATCATCGCCTGGAACTACTCGCTCTTCCAGTAACACTTGACCCGATCGACGCAGGAGGCGGACCGCGCCATCGCCATTCCAAAGTTCGAGCGCGTCGGCCTCGTGAAGCGATTCATCATCGTGCGCCCACGATACTTTGAGCACGGCACCATCTTTTGTGGGAGCGACGTAGGAAACATTCGAGAGCTTGAAGGGTGGATCCAACTCAATGCCCCAAGTTTTCGCGAAATCAAACGCAATCTGTCGTTCGGCAGCAAGATCGACTTGTGACTCGAACTTGTCGTCCATTGCGCCAGCCTACGTAGTTGGCGTCCTTCTTAAGGTCACGCTCTATATGGACCGGACCAAGAAGTCTTCGAATGCCGTTGGGTGGTTGTCGGCAACTACGTCGTGCAGCTGCTGATTCAATGAAGTGGGAATTTAAGCATTTCGTGACAAGTCGTGGCCGGTAGAGGGAATGCTGCGGGACGCAAACCATTTGAAGAGATTGCTCGTCGCTGTTACGCTTCCCCCACTGTTGGTTATTGGGTGAGGAGCTTTCGATGCTAACCAAGGGATTTATCGCTGCGGCCATTGTGAGCGCCTTGATTGCCACGCTCTTGCTGGTCGACAATGTGTCGATAGCGGGAGCGAGCGCGACTTCGAATGGGATCATCCACTTTTATTCAGATCAATCGAACGACATCACGGGGGCGACGGGTCCTATCGTAATAACGGGAGTCATCGGCGACTACGGAACCGCCACGAGCATTGACAAGAACGGTACCGTCAACGTCAACGGTAATTACGAAAAAGTCGCCCTCAAGAAAGGTACGTTCATTATCAACTCAGTAGCTCTCGATAAGTCGACGAGCAACGCTCAACCGACGATCAATTCATCGAATTGTTCGGTATCTGAGTCCGTAAGTGGGTCGGTCAGCTTGTTTGACGGCACCGGAGCGTATGCGGGTATCAAAGGAACTCTCAGCGTCGAGGTGACGTTTGCTGGCATAATCCCAACTTCGAAGAATGGTAAATGTAACGGCAACGCTCAGCCGTTGGGGGTGTTTGGAACTATCACGGGATTGGGACAAGTCACCTTCTGATCGAGCCCGGATGGCACGTCATGGGCACGTGCGACTTCTACTTCGTCTCGGATTACGGTGGGTTCTGCGTGTTGGTCGCTGAAAGGAATACGCTCATGGCCCACCCAGACCCTCGCACTGTGCTACTGGCGTCGTACGAGAACGCGGCGGTGATCGTGTCGGGAACAAGGACAGAGCAGTTGACCCTGCGGACCCCATGCCCCGGTTATGACGTGACGGGCCTGATCGACCATCTGGTCGAGGCCGCCCACCGGGCAGCTGCACTCGGTCGGGGCCAGACCCCTCCGGCCGGCGACGACTCGCCCCACGTCGAACTGGCTGACGCGCCCGCCCGGTTACGCCGGGCCGCCGAGGAAGCGTCGCTGGCATGGAAAGGAGATTCTCAGTTGTCGTCGCTCTTCACCATGCCCTGGGGTGAGGAGTACTCGGGTGCGACATTGGTGAACATGTATGTCGCTGAGCTGGCGGTCCACACCTGGGACCTGGCGATGGCCACGAGGCAGCTCGACAGGCTTGACCTTTCACTGGCCGTGCCAGCGCTCGACGGGGCGCGAGCCATGATCAAACCGGAGTACCGCGACCGGGTGGCGACGGGATCGCCCTACGGGGCGCAGGTTCCGCCACCTCTTGATGCGGACGACTGGGAACGCCTTGTGGCCTTCACGGGACGTGACCCGCGGGCACCATTCGACAAGTAGGACAGCTAGGAGAAGAAGCACCAGTCTTTCGTACTTCCCGCCAATTGTCTCAACGCAATATGGAGAAGCAGCCATCGACGAATCATCAGCTGCCATGCAGAAAGAGACGCAGGGGCGCCGTCAATTGTTTTGGTGCTGCTCGATCCCCGCGTCATCGCTCGAGTTCCGCTGGGACCTGATCTTCATAGCCATAGAAAATGGTTTCGTTCCGATGGCAAAGCACATTAAGCCGAACGGCGCGAGAAACCCCGGAAGAATAAGGACCGCCGCCAAAGGAATGAAGATGACGGCCGAAGGTACCCCGAGGCACAGTAAGCCGACAAAGAGCCACTTCTCTTTGCCAGACAATTTTACCTTAGGTAGATTTTGATCCAATACCGTCATGAAGGTCAACCTCCGTCACTCACAATACATCGCTGAGGATTGATCTTCTTTTGGATTCTTAATCTGTAAGAGAAGAGTGCGCAGAAGTGTTCTTTAAGAACACTTCGATCCAACAAGTTCAGTTCGATCAGCCTGGGGCTGTTGGTGTCGGAGGATGATCGCGAATCTTCTCCCTGACCGTCAAAGTCTCCAACGGTCGCTATTCGTGTTGTGACAGTAGAGATTCTGTCGAAGTGAGTTCAATAATTCATAGGCACCAGATTTGTTCACCCTGGGATTCCCAATCAGTTAAATCTGCAAAATCACCACGGTCAGGTCAAGCCATACCAACTCCGACAGCTGATTGCTCTGGTGAGGCGGTATAATTTGACTATCGAGAAGGGCAAGGAAAGATGCCGGTCTACCCAATTGATGTCTTTTGGAGTGACGAAGATAAGGCGTGGATTGCCGATGTTCCAGATCTAACATACTGCTCCGCAGTTGGTGACACGCCTCACGAGGCCGTGGCAGAGGTTGAACTCGCGACTGCTGCGTGGCTGGAGGCGGCTTCGTCGAGTGGTCGGTCAATTCCAGAGGCTTCGGCGCGAGTCGTTTAGGTCTAGGAATTCAATTCAAGCGGATCGGCGATTTCATCCAAAACGACAAGCATGCTCTGCAAGTAGTTGGTTCACTCCGTTTCGGAGTTTAGGCGGCAGCATTCAAGCGAAGTGATCAGCACTCATGGTCACCTATTGCGTCGACGTTATAGTTCTCACATGGGTTCCTTAGTCGTCTTTTCGGTCGATGTCGCTCGTTGCGCCGCTTTCTACGAGAAGGTCCTTGGATTCAGAGCCAAGCCAGAAGCAACTGGTGATATTCGCCTCATCGGCGACGGGGAAGAGGTCCTCGTGCACTCGATTCCTGAGGGGATTGCAAAGAAGATTGAGATCAGCGTTCCTCCCTCGCCGCGTGAAGATTCGGCATTGAAGCCGGTTTTCAACGTTGCCTCGCTCGACAGTGCACTGGACCAGGTGCGAACGACAGGGGGAGTGGTAACAGACCGGACATTCACCCTCGAGGGCCTTACTCGTCATGACGTTCTGGACCCTGACGGGAACGTCATCCAGCTCCGCAGCCGCCTCCCCTAATTGAAGTCATCGCTTTGGCAAACGAGCGGGTTAGTCATGGGGATATGCTTCATCCGTGAGCGACGCATCGGAAGCCGACATCAGTAGCGAGAACGGGGGCCCAGCGCCTGCGGCCCGGAAGAATCGCTCAATTCGGCCACATGAGCAGTTAATCGGTTTGATCCTTCTTTCCGTGGCGTTCATCATCGGTTCTCTTTCAGTAGCATCGGGAGTCCGTGGTCGGAATCAAGCGCCCCATCAGATCACAATTACTGGCTCCGCCGAAGTAGCAGTCAACTCCAACGAGTTTCAATGGACTGCAACGGTGTCAAGTACGCAATCCACAACTTCAGCAGCTCTCGCTCAATTGAATGGGTGGACCGTACAGATTCGCAAGGAACTCCTTGCTGCGGGGGCTTTCAACAGCGAGGTGTCCTTTGGCACTGTGAACGTGCAACCCAATTATTTGCAGACCGGTGCAGTGAGCAATTTCACCATGAGCGAAACGGTCAACGTACAGTCCACCCGCCTTGCGGCCATGCAGAACGTTGTGGGCGTCAGCAATCATCTTCTTTCGGAGAATATCCCGTTCATTGCCCAACAGCCTGAGTACACCTTTAACGGTCTGAAGAAACTGCGACCCACCCTCACGGCAGAAGCTGCCGCCAACGCTCGAAAGCGCGCCCAAGCCGCCTTAGGCAAGAATGTCCAACTAGGGACACCTATCTCAATCACGGTCGGGCAGGTCTCCGTCGACGCGCCAGGGTCGGTCAATTATGGCAGTGGGGACTTCAACACCAGTTCGATCCCCAAGATCGTCTCGGTGGTGGAGTATGCCACGTACTCCACCTGATACCTGATCTCTCACGAAGAGACTCTGAAGTCGTCGATCAGAGGCCCGCTCGACCGTCGTTTTCCTTGCGGTGTGCGTTGCTGACGACGTTGCTTTCTTATCGATCGTCACCGTTCATTGTGGCGCAAGACCACACCATCATCAGGTTGCCCGCTGGCAATTCCGACTACATCGTTCTATAACTCGTTGCATGCTTTGCAAGTCGTTCTGCGCGAGCCTGGCGCCATTGCCGTCGACTAGAAGTTAGGCCAGGCCCCAAGGACTTATGGCCGTCAAGTCGAAGGATTTCGATCGCTCAATTGTCTCAGCTAGTAGTGCGATCGCACCTTCAATGTTCGACTCCGCCCCAGAATTCTTGCTAATTCGACCGTCGTCTATCCCATCGGCGACCAGACCGAGGTCGACGTCATAGACGGGTGCTGACGCTGGATTGCGACCGTGAAACCAGCGACGAGCGAGCGTCGCGAGATCCTCGTATTTCGGATCCTTCGTCACCTCAGCAAATTCCGACATCGCGGCTACCGAACTTGCCACGTCGTAGGCACTCGTCTGAGGTCGTTCGAATCCACTTCTGATGACGTCTTCAAAGATGATCGACGCGCTGCGCTCGGCAACTTCCAGCAATCTGTGCTCGTCAAGAATGACACTGGCCTTGGTGAGCGCGAATTCTTGGAGGTGACCCCAAAGGTGTGGCGTGTCACGCTCGTCGGGGGAATTCATGAGCACTCCCTGGTCATTGCACTCGGCAATCTCGTTGCACCATTTGACGATGTTGGGTGTCCAAAAGGCGTCGTGGTCTCGCAGCTCAATGGCCGTCAGAACGTGAAGTGCTCGCACGTCGGACGGTGCGGCCACCTCAATGAGTGGCGCAGAACCTCGACGCAAAGCATCCTCGATCCTTGGATCGTCAAATAAAGTCCGGGCACGGGCCAGTGCGAACATGGCGCGAGCCTGCCAAAAGTGTCCGCCCGCCAGCGACGTTCGCGACTCCCGGTTTATCGATCCATCCCAATCCCTGATGAAGTTGAACCATTGGCCGTCGTCTCGTTGCATTACGAGAATGAAGTCGAGTAGCCCGTCACACCACTGTTTGGCCCAAGGAAGGCCAGTACTTCGCCAGATGGCGCAGAAGAGATTGAATGCGCGAGCCGCATCGTCGACGCACGCCACCCCCTCGAATCCCGCTTCTTGGGCGATGACGAAGTCGCCTCGGGAGTCTGCGTAGACGGCGATGGCGACTGCCTGATCGGAGAAAGCAGGAAGTGTTCTCGAGAGCCGAGCTATCTGGCGTATCAAGCTTCGACGCCGCGCCGTGTCGATTGCGCAGCGATCTTTTGGCGAGCGCTGGGGGAATGGACGTGTTCGTAGGCCAAATCGAGGAAGGCACGCCCGGATTTGGGCCAGGTCGTCTCACGTCCGTAGAGATACGTGGCGTGTTCCAACCGACTCTTGTACTCGGGGTCGTTCAGAATGGAGTTGACGGCAACGGACAATTCCTCGGCGTTACGAAAGTCAACGAGAATGCCTCGACCATCAGCGAGAGCTTCTATCGCGTGTAAGTAACGGGTTGAGACGATGGCCTTGCCCGCGCTCAGCGCGTAGGACAATGTGCCACTCGTTATCTGATTGGGATCGAGATACGGCGTCACGTAGACGTCACTAGCGAGGAGAAGCTCAATGATCTCGCGCAGCGTCATGTAATTGTCGATGAAACCAACGTGTTCTTCGATGCCGAGGTGGCGAATCAGATCGATCAATTGATTTCGGTACGCCTCACCTTGGACGCGTAAGAGATCAGGGTGGGTCTGGCCCGCAATGAGATACAGGGCGTCAGGATGGTCGCGAATGATGTCGGGCATCGCCGCGATCATGAATTCGAGGCCCTTTCTCGGGTCCACCAGACCAAACGTTGAGATCAACGTCCGGTCCTTCAGACCCATCTTGGCCTTGAACGTATGGCGCCCACTCGGATCGATGACCGGTGTTCCGTGAGGAATCACCCGGATTCTCTTCTCGATGCCGTAGACATCTTCGAGTAGCGACACCGCGGTGTTGGACATCACGACAACCTCGTCGCTGAACTGACAGATCGATCGTACCGTTTCTCGAATGCTGGGCGAGGGCTCGGGTAGAACCGTGTGCAACGTCGTTATCACCGGTTTCTTGATCTCCAAGAGGAACGACCATAGGTAGTCGTGATACACGCTGTGGGTTGAGCCGTCGCTGGACAGTTCATCACTCCATATCCCGTAGAGGCCGAACTCGTGCTGAACGACAACAATGTCGACGTTCGAGGCATTTATCTCCCGTGCCGCCTGGCGAAAGCTGTTCTCGCGGTCCTGGCGGATTCGCCAATGGACGTTGGCTTTGTAGGCTCGCAGCGTGCTGGGCTCGTCTATCGCGGCTATGTAGCACGTGACCTTGGGGTCAACTTCGGCGATCGCGTGCATCAGGTCCGCGCTGAACGTGGCGATGCCACATCGCCGGGGTGGTGCCGTGGAAATGAACGCTATTCGTATTTCTCCAACATATCGTCGCTAGAACAACTTCATCGCGAGCGAGTCCGAGACGTGATTTGGCGTCGAGACTGGAATCACCGGCCGCGACTTCACCTTAGGGGCCGGTCCGTGAGATTTTGGGCATTTTGACCCCGGGAACCGCATTGCTTGTTCGCGACTCGGGTACGACGAAACAAGAATGTCATGTCGCTTGACACGGGCCTTGCCGTTCGGACCGTTAGTGTTGCTCGGATGCGAGGCGCACTGAAAGTTGAACGATGACATCCGTCACCGTTCCGAGGACCAGGTCTCGATACTGTGTCGGCCAAGCGGAAGAGGCGAATGCCACTCTTCTTTTGTGCCTCGAACCCCCAAGGATGGCATGAACCCCTTCGTACTGGAACCGCTACCCCTGCTGATTGAAGCGGACGCCAATGATCCACGAGAGGTCGAGGGAATCCTCAATCCCGCCGCCGTTCGAGGGCCCGACGGCGAGTTGTACCTGTTTCCTCGTATCGTCGGTAAGGGTAATTACAGCCGCATCGGGATCATGCGGGTGCTCTTCGATGATGAGGGTGAACCCACCGGGGTCGAACGGATCGGCATCGCGCTAGAGCCCGAAGCCCCTTACGAGTTGCGCGGCGATGGCATGGGTGGATGTGAGGATCCTCGCGTCACCTACGTGGAACCAATTGATCTGTACGTCATGACGTACACCGCATTCTCGGTGCGGGGTCCTCGTATCGCGATCGCGGTCTCGCGCGACCTCTTGCACTGGGATCGTCTCGGGTTGGCGAAGTTCGATCCAGTAGGCACCATCACCTTCGATGTTGACAACAAGGACGCCGTCATGTTCCCCAGGCCGGTGCCCGGTCCATCGGGCGAGCTGGAACTCGCCCTACTTCACCGTCCCTATTTCTCCGGCGAAGAGCATAAGGAAACGTTGCGTCTTGGTCAGGAACGAAAGCTCGATCTCACTCGTGAAAGCATCTGGTTGTCATTCAGTCCAATCGTCCTTGACGATGACCCCGAAGAACTGACTCGATTTGCAACGCACGTACCCTTGGCGACACCGGAGGCGCCGTGGGAGAGTCTCAAGATCGGTACCGGGACACCCCCGGTACTGACGCCCGAAGGATGGCTCATTGTCTACCACGGCGTGAGTAGCGCGTTCGACCCTGACGCCGGTGAAGAACGGCTCACCTATTCCGCAGGCATCACGATTCTCGCGGAGGAGAATCCGTTAGACATTGTCTATAGAACCCAACACCCGATCCTGGCTCCAGGAACCTCTACCGGGCCGAGGGGTACGAGCGCCAATGTGGTGTTTCCCACCGGAATCGATCGTCGTGACGATATTGGCCGACCGGATCGTTTTGATGTGTACTACGGCATCAATGACTTTCGCATAGGTGTCGCGCGCCTCGACTTCCCGGTTGGCGACGATTCCCCGGCGGCGCAGCGGCTGGCGCGCGTCACGCCTTCAGTCTGAGTTTTGACACCGTCCGTAGCTAGAACAAACCTTTTCCAGCGTTTTATATCCGTACCCAGCGGACCCGGTGAAAGTGAAGTGACCTAGCCGACGAATTTCTTTATGTCCGCGATGATCTTATCCTCGACTTCTAGGCTCCACGCCGAGTCGGCGATGTCGACGACGAGGAAGAGGTCAGAGATGAGGAAAGTCTCGATGGCGGCGACACCAAGGTGCTCGAGCCACTTGCCCACACCGAAGCGCACGGTGAAGTCGGCCGGGTCACCGGTAACGGTGATCGTGAACGCACGATTGGCGTCGACGACGTCACGTAGGAATCCTTCCTTCTTCGCTTGAATGACCGTACCCTTGTCACTGGCGGCCGACGACTGGACCTTGAAGCCATCATCGGTCAGGTACTTCTCGATGTGGGCTTGGAGCCCGCTGAGGTCCGTACCTTTTCCTTGGAAGTGTTCTGTCTTGTCACCGAGCATCTTGTCCTCTTTCTTTCATCGTTGAAGTTCGAGCACAAGAGAGCGTAGCGACCTGACCTGAAAAACCCGCAAGCATTTGCTTACGCGATTCGATCACGCAACGGTCGTTCGCTCTTGCTCTGATCGGACGGGGAATACTCCCTTTTCGCGTCGAGGCGTTGTTGACATTCGCCGACGCAACACGAGCTCGGAATCGTTCAAAGGTCCTCGAGCACGGCGTCGTGCGGCGTGGGTTTCGAGGGAAAACGGGCATCCAGGACCCCGGCAACGGTCGCGACGAGCCCAATGGCCGCACCGAGAATACAGACGCCGGCCCAACGATGCGTCGCGTAGGTGAGACTTCCGACGGCCGAGCCGACCCCGCCGCCGATGAAGTAGCAGACCATGTAGGCCGAGTTGATGCGACTTCTGGCCTGGGGCGCCAGTCGGTAGATGAGCGACTGATTGGTGACCTGGAGCCCCTGGGCTCCGACGTCGAGGATGACGACGCCCGCGATGAGCATCGCGAGACTATGGCGTCCCATCCATAAGAACAGAAAGGATCCGCCCACCAGGATTGCGAACAGAATCGTGGTCCACGCCGACCACCCGCGGTCGGTCCACCGGCCGGCGAAGTTCGCGCACAATGCGCCACACGCGCCGATGAGCCCAAAGAGTCCGATCGTCAAGTCGTTGTAGTGGTACGGCGAGCCTGACAGTAAGAAGGCCATGGTCGTCCAGAAGATGCTGAACGTGGCAAAACCAAGTGCCCCGAAGAGCGCTCGTCGCTGCAAGAGCGGCTCGGTACGCAGGAACGCCACTGCGCTCGAGAGAAGCTTGGCATAGCGAATACGGGGCCGTTCATGCTCGTGGGGAATGTTACGAGCGAGAATGAGCGCCAGCGACATGGTTATCGCCGCCGCAATGAGATAGACGACTCGCCAGTTCGACGCCTCGGCGATAAGCCCCGAGAAGGTGCGCGCCAGCAAGATACCGAGCAAGAGTCCAGTCATCATCACTCCCACAATGCGCCCGCGGCTGTTCTCGGCGGTCATCGACGCCGCCATTGGTATGAGCAACTGTGCCGCGACGGTGCCGGTACCTACCACGAGTGACGCGATCATGAGCACCGTGACGTTGGGCGCCACCGCGCAGACCACGAGACCCACCACGGTGAGTGTCAGTGCCGCGGGCACCAACTTGCGACGTCGCACGATGTCGCCTAGGGGCACGAGTGACGCGAGTCCGAGTGCGTAGCCGATTTGAGAAAAGGTGACGACGAGACCGGCGGTGCCCGAACTTATCGAGAACGATTGCGCGATGTTGTGCAGCACTGGTTGGGCGTAGTAGAGGTTGGCGACGGCCACGCCACACGACGTGGCGAAGAGAAGAATCAGTGCTCGGCTGAGGTGGACTTCGTTGTCGGGGGACCCAAGAGTCGAAGGAATAGTGACCTCCTAGCTCACTAGGGTGTTGGTCGGGACGTCACGAGTTCGCCGACGTCACAGAGTAGTTGCTAGCAACCCGTCGCGATGACAAATTGAGTAGAGGCGACGTAAAGGAGTTAGGACGTTGGCAGTGGTTGAACGGCCGCGTCGCGCGGCGCGGGCGTGCCGGCCACGTTCAAGAACCAGCACACCATGACGAAGTAGCCAACGATGGCGGTAAGTTCGACGACACCCGGTTGGCCAAAGTGGGTGGTCGCCTGCGCAAAGACCTGGTCAGAGACCTCGTTGCGCTCCATCAAGGATGACGCGAAATCGAGCGCCACCGCTTCGTCGTCCCTGAGGTTCTCTGGCGTCATTCCCTTGCACAGTGCGTCTATCTGTTGTTCGGTGACGCCCAAGCTGAGCGCGACCGGTACGTGGACGGCCCACTCGAATTGGTTGTGCGTCGTTGCCGCCACCAGACAGACAATCAGTTCGTGCACGCGTCGGTCTATCGTGCCGAAGAAGCGAAGTTCGGAACCTAGGGGCTCGATGCGTTCGGAGATATTGGGCGCGTAGAGCAAGGGAATGAAAGGTCCGACCACACCCTTTCGCGGTCCGTTCTTGAGCGCATCAGCGACGCGTCGTTGGTCGGCGTCGAGTTGGTCGTCAGCCAGAAGCGGAAGACGTTCGTCGGTGACGCGGCTCGAACCATCGTTGTCGGAGCGATTGGATGTCGTTGGGGTCACTTCGCGTCTCCTGGCACCGCGGTCAGCGGCACGCGCCCATGGTAGCCAAGTGGAGAAGCGCACCCATTAATCTTTGGGCTGACAAACGTCACAAGACGAAGAGTCGCAAGAATAGCAATCTGACGCCACGGACTGGTATTTGCACTCTCGGCGTAGTGCAAAGGACGACTCGTCAAAGGATCATTGGCGCCGGGTTCCCGAGCAGAGCCTTTTGACATAATGGCCTCATGCCCTTTCTGTCTGTCAACCCCACCACGGAACAAACTCTCCAGGAGTTCCCGGCCCACACTCGCGCCCAAGTCGAGGAGGCTCTAGCCCTCTCAGCGAAGGCGGCTTCGATCTGGCGATCGACTTCCTTCGAGCAACGAGGTGGCCTCATGGTCGAAGCGGCGGGGATCCTCGAACGAGAAGGAACCGCGATCGCCACGATGCTCACGACCGAGATGGGAAAGACGTTGGCGGCGGCGAAAGGCGAAGTGGCCAAGTGCGCCACGACCATGCGCTACTACGCCGCCCACGCCCAGGCCATGCTGAGCGACGAGTCGATCGTGTCCTCGGCGTCACGCAGCGGCGTGCGATTCGATCCGCTCGGCGCAGTGTTCGCGGTCATGCCATGGAATTTTGCACTTTGGCAGGTCATCCGCTTCGCGGCACCTTCCCTCATGGCGGGTAACGTCGGCATTCTCAAGCACGCGTCCAACGTTCCCCAGTCAGCGAACTTCTTGGAGGATCTCTTTCGTCGGGCCGGGTTTCCGGACGGCTGTTTCATCAATTTGTTCCTCACCCACGACGACGTACCCTTGGTCATCGCCGACGATCGAGTCGCGGCGGTCACCCTAACCGGCTCGGAGGGCGTGGGTCGCACCATCGCCCAGTTGGCGGGCGAGAACCTCAAGAAGTGCGTCCTCGAATTGGGTGGATCGGACGCCTTCATCGTCGCCAAGTCGGCGGACCTCGCCTTCACCGTGCCGATGGCGGTGACCGCTCGTATCCAGAACAACGGTCAGAGTTGCATCGCGGCCAAGCGGTTCATCGTCGTTCGCGAACGCGCCGACGAGTTCGTGGCCAGTTTCGTCGAGGGCATGAAGTCTGCGGTCGTGGGCGATCCACTCGACGTGGCGACAAACGTTGGTCCACTCGCGACGGCGGCGCAGCGCGACCTCATCGCTCAACAGGTCGAAAAGTCCGTCGCGGCGGGTGCGACGTTGCTCTGCGGTGGGGTGCGACCCGAAGGCAAAGGCTTCTTCTATCCGCCGACCGTGCTGACTGACGTGCCCGCACAGTCGCCAGCTGGTTGCGAGGAGCTCTTCGGTCCCGTGGCGGTGGTTCGTGTGGTGGACGGACTCGACGAGGCGATCGCGGTGGCGAACGAAACGCCGTGGGGGCTCGGCGGCTCCATCTGGGCGAGCGACGCGCGAGAGATCGAACGGGCGATTGCGGGCATCGACGCCGGCATGGTCTACGCCAATGCGATCGTCGCCTCGTCACCCGAGCTGCCCTTTGGCGGCATCAAGAACTCCGGCTACGGGCGTGAACTCTCGACGATGGGTATTCGCGAGTTCACCAACGCCAAGACCTTCTACGTCGCCTGAATCCAGACGTCGGGTTTACGCCCTTCGCTCGACGACGCCTCGCGAACCTAGCTCCTGCAGTGGCGAAGGACTTTAGGGTCCTAGGTGTGATGCCACTGCTCGTCGCCTCTGCTTAGGAGTCGCGCGACGAGTGCGATAGACCCAATAAGGATTGTTGCGATCAGCAGTGGACTAAAGAGGGCGCTGCGCAGCACGAGCACGGCACCCACGAGGCCACCGACGAACATGCTGAGTATTGCGATGAGGCGTCGCGCGTTGGCTGGACCGACACTCGCGACGTCGCCCAGGTCAGCGACCATGCCGGTGATGGTCAGCGTGAGCACGGTCGTCGTGAGGTCGGGTACCGCAAGTTTTCGCGCGGTGGCGTTCTGGACACCCATGGCGATACCCATGACGCCAATCAACGCGTAGCGGTAACCTCCGTTCGCCGGCGAGGTGACCTGGAGGGCGAGGATCATCCCCGAGAGCAAGAAGACGGCCTGGATGAACGAGGCGCGGTACAACAGCGTGCCGCGGTGCGCGCGTCCCTTCGCGTAGAGTCGCCCGCCCAGACCCGCACCGAGCACGAACGCCGCGATCGCCGCGAAGGACGCGGTGATCGAGAATCCCGGCGCGCCGGCGAGGGCGAAACCGAGGAAGACGACGTTGCCGGTCATGTTGGCGACGAACACGTGACCGAGCACGAGGTAACTGAACGCGTCGACGAGTCCCGTGACCACGGTCATCACGACGAGCAGTGACGGCAGCGGTCCGTGGCGTGCGTTGCGGCGCGGGCTGAAAGTCTCGACGAGGCCGGTGACGAGGTTGCTCATGGGGCTCCGATCAGGTGCGACGGTGGGTGGTGAGAGGAGCGGGCCGTGAGCGCACGAACTCGGGCCCCGACTACTCGTCGTAGTGGACGCGGTGGCGAAGCGGCACGAGTGAACGCCGGTGACGCGGATCGATGGCCCCCCAGATACCGCGCGGCAGCCACAGGGTGATTACGATCGCGAAGGCACCCAGGACGACGAGGTACCACGCGCCATAGGAAGCCAGCGACTGTTGCAGCGCGAAGAAGATGATCGCCCCGATGATGGGCCCCTCGAAGGATCCGATGCCACCGACGAGCACCATGAAGATCATGAAGGCCGAGTACTGGACTGAGAACGCGGAGTTGGGTTGCACCTCGAGATTGGAAATGCAAAGTAACGCGCCAGCTCCGCCACAGATCGCTGCCGACAACACGAAGACCAGACGCTTGGTGCGCGCGACGTTGACCCCGGTTGCCGCCGCGGAGTGCTCCTCGTCGCGCACCGCCACCAATGCCATGCCGACCCGACTGCGCAGTAGCAGGCCGGTAACGGCCAGCGCGCCCACCGTGAGACCGAGCGCGAACCAGTAGGTGATGTTGTCGCGGTTGATCGGATTCAGGTTGTTGAGGTCGTTCAGTGAGGCGCCGGCGCCACCACCGAGGTTGCTCTGCTGGGCAATGACGAGCTGGAAGACCTGGGCGATCACCCAAGTGCCGATGGCGAAGTAGCCACCGCGCAGACGAAAGGCGAGATAGGAGACGGGGATGCTGATCAAGCCCGCCAGGACGATCGCCATCGGCACGGCGTACCAAGCGAGGACACCGTGAATGGCGAGGTCCAACACCGCGTAGGAAGCGAAACCAATGAAGGCCTGGTGACCAATACTTACCATTCCGCCGTATCCCGCGGCGAGATTCCAGCCAATGGCCATGATGAGCAGGATGAAGAACTGCGTCAGATTGTTCGTAGCCGAATCGCCCGCAACGGCGGGAGCGAAGATCAAAGCCACGACCACGGCGATGCCGACGCCGAGCGCGATCTTGGAACCTCGCGAACCCCGGGTGACCGTCACGTCGTCGAGCTCGAGCGTGGCGACAGTCATCGCACGGCCACGTTTCGCGACGCGATGAGTCCCTGGGGACGGAAGGCCAAGACCGCGAGGAAGACAAGGTCGCCGATCAGAATACCGTCGGCCGGGTTGATCTGGCTGCCGACGGTCTGGGCGATGCCCAGGACCAGACCGCCCACCAGGGTGCCCCACAGGTTGCCGAGACCGCCAATGATGACCGCCTCGAAGGCGAACAACAGGTCCGCCGATCCCGAGGTCGGCGCGAACGAGGTCCGCATGGCGAGAAAGAGTCCACCGACGGCGACGGTCGCCAGTGCGATCGCGGTCGCGAGTGCCCTGGTGCGCTTGGGATCGATACCGCTCAAGGCAGCGGCTCGACGGTTGTCTGCGGTCGCGCGCAGGGCGCGACCGGCTCGGGTTTTGGAGAGGAACAGCTGCAGGCCGACTATTACCATGACGGCGATGACGAAGATGATCACGTTGAGTCGACCCACGTAGACGTTGGTCGCGAGCTTCCAACTCTGATACGACAGCGCACCGATGTCGAGCGACTGGTCGTTCGCCCCGAAGGTCTGCTGGAGCAGGTTCTCAATGATGATCGAGAGTCCGAACGTGACGAGGATCGGCGAAAGTTCGCCGCCGTTAAGCGCGTGGTCGAGCAGGAAGCGCTGCAAGAGATAGCCCAGTATCGCCGCGACGGGTATGACGGCCGCGAACGTCCACAGGGGATTTCCACCGAGGTGTTCGATCAGGATGATCGAGAAGTACGCGCCCAGGACACCGAGGTCCCCGTGGGCGAGGTTCACCAGACGCATGACGCCGAACATCAGCGACAGCCCACACGCGAAGATCGCGTACAACCCGCCCAGCAGGAGGCCCTGGATGACGGCGTTCGTCCAGATCATGATGCGCCCTTAGTCTTGGTAACCGTGCGACTCGTCACCTTGTTGCCGAAGTACGCCTCGCTAATGGCGGACTGACTCAGCGACGCGGGCTCGCCCTCGAGGACGACGCGCCCCTCGAGCAGACAGATCACGTAGTTCGCGACACTCAAGGCTTCGGTGATGTTCTGTTCAACGAGCAGCAGTGTGGTCCCTTCGGCCGCAATGCGCCGCAGTCCGTCGTAGAGGTCTTTGATCACCACGGGCGCGAGACCGAGGCTCACTTCATCGAGTAGCAAAAGCGATGGATTGGACATGAGCGCTCGCCCAATGGCGACGGCTTGTTGTTCGCCACCTGAGAGGACCGCCGCACGGTGCTTGCGTCTCGCTTTGACTATTGGGAACAGCTCATAGACGGCGTCAAGGTCCCAGCCGCCGGTTCGCTTGGAGGCAGTGCCGCAGAGCAGGTTATCCTCCACCGTGAGCGTCCCGAAGAGGTGTCGCCCCTCGGGTACGAGGGCGATGCCGCGTCGAACTCGCTGGTGGGGGGCCGTGCGCGTTATGTCCACGTCTTCGAAGTACACGTGTCCTTCGCGGGGACGCAGTTCACCCGAGATGAGCGAGAGCATCGTTGATTTGCCCGCACCGTTGGCACCGATGACCGCGAGCATCTCGCCGGTGTCGACTTGCAACGAGAGTTCGTGCAGTGCCTGGAGGTGGCCGTAGTACGCGGTGACACCCTCGAGGCGAAGCAACGACATCAGTGGGCCTCGATGAAGGTGGAGCTTCCGAAGTAACTCTCGATCACCAAGGGGTGATCGAGCACCTCTTTCGGCGTGCCCTCGGCGATGATCGCGCCGCCACTCAGGCACACCATGCGCTCGGCGGTGGCCATCAGCGCGTGCACGACGTGCTCGACCCACAGAAACGTCAGACCCTCGTCGCGCAGCGCGAGAATGATGTCGGTGAGCTCGGTAACCTCGTTGTCGCTGAGTCCACCGGCGACTTCGTCCAAGAGTACGAGCGAAGGGGCCCCCGCGATTGCTCTGGCGACTTCGAGGCGCTTGCGGTCGAGCAGACGCAACTGTGCGCCCGCGACGTTGGCGAGATCTTTCATACCGCACTGTTCGACCGCATGCGCCGCGCGGGCCTTGGCCTCTTGGCCGCGAAATCCCCCAGCTTGCTGGGCCGCGAGTAGGGCGTGCTCGAAAACCGTGAGGCCCACGAAGGGTCGCGGGATCTGATACGTACGAGCCAGGCCGAGACGCGCGCGCTGAGTCGCGGGCAAGTGTGTGACGTCGCGGCCATCAAAGGTGATGGTTCCCGAGTCGGACCGGACGTCGCCGCCCACCATGGCGAGCATGGTGGTCTTACCGGCGCCGTTCGGCCCGACCATTCCGACTATTGAGCCCCGCTCGATGCGAAGGTTGACGCCGTCGGCGACGACCACCGAACCCAGGTGCTTGTTGAGGCTTCGGATATCGAGAAGGGATTGCTCGCTCAGACGGTTGCTCCGGGTATGACCTGTGGCGAACTGGCAACGGGGATGTTCGTGTGCCCGTTGTTCGTCACGACCACGAGCGCGTAGCCCGACTGGGTGTTACCCGTGCGCCACTGTCCACCGACCAAAGGCGTCTTCGTGACGTTGGGCACGGGTCCCGCCTGCCAATTGAGTGGGCCAACGATCGTGTTCACCCTCAGCTTGGAGAGCGTCGAAACGAATGCGCTCTTGTTGTGCGCCTGGCCCGACTTCTTCAAGGTAGCGATTGCCACCTCGAAGAGCGCGTGCACGAAACCAATGGGCTGGGTCCACTGGTCGCCGGTCTTCTTCTCGTACGCCGCAGCAATGTGCGCGCAGTTCTGTCCGGTGAGCGAACTGATGAAGGGGTGCGTTGGTCCCCACCAGTACTCAGTGCCGATGTTCACCGCGAGCGCACCGAGTGCCTGGGCCGAACTCGGAAAGAGCATGGCCTTGGCGATGGTCGCGATCTTGGGAATGTAACCCTGGGACGCCGCTTGCTTGTAGAACGTGATGAAGTCGGGCGGGATTGGTACCCCGGTCAAGATCTCACAGCTGCCGTTACGAAACGCGGCAATCTGAGCGGTGAAGTCTGTCGTGAGGTCGGCGTAGCGGCCCGGGTCCACGATGCTGTAGCCCAGAGGCTTCGCGAACGCGGGGAATCCCTGGGTTGCTGAGGCAAATGCATCGCCGTCGCTGTCGTTTGGCCACAGGCCACCAATGGTCTTGTTGTTCGGCACCGCGCTCCAGATGCTGGAATACACGGCCTCGATGTCCTCGAGACCCCAGAAGAAGTGGTACGTCCACTTGTACTTGGTCGTCGGCGTCGCGCCACGTCCGAAGAACCACGACTGCCACGGCGCGACGGTACTGATGCAGGGCACCTGGTTCGCCTCACATTGGTCGGACACCGGATTCGTCGTGTCGGGCGTCGATGACACCAGCATGACGTCTACCTTGTCGTTCTTGATGAGGTCCTCGGCGACACTGGCGGCCGTCGCGTCGGTTGACTGGCTGTCCTTCACGATGATCTCGATTGGATAGTTGACGCCTTTGATGGTGACGCCCTTGGCGAGCAACGACTTCAGCGCTGATATGACGAAAGCGTCCGCCGCGCCGAACGGTGCGAGCGGGCCCGTTTCAGGACTGACGTAGCCGAACTTGATTGTTTTGCCCTTTTTGACTGCCGCGGCTCCTGCTTGGTCCAGGTCAACGACACCGCCTACGCCAATCGCGCCGAGACCGGCTAAGCCACCTTGTAGCAGTGACCGTCGACTCCATTCACGCTCGGGCGTGGATAACTCATTGTTCTCTAGCATTCTAAATTCCCCCTGATCTAGAAACGTCTTTGGCGCAACATATCACCGGGAGTGCGAAAAATTAAGTCTTGATTATGAAACTTTATTTGCTATATCTTCTGGCTCCAGCAAGGATTGCCAAACAGCGAGTCTCACGAGCCAATGCGTCATGTTGATGTGAGGTGGCGATATGGTGTCTTCACTTAGTTCCAAGAACGTGCGGCGCGACTGAAGATTCAAAGCACGAGTCGTGAGTTCAATCAAGGGGGATGGATGACCAACTACAAGACAGTGTTCGCAGGCCTTGATCACTACGAAAAAGGCGGCGTCGAAGTCATCAACGACGATCCGAAGAACTACGTCTTCTCCAACATGTTCGAAGTGGCCAGTCAGGCCAAGCCGTGGGAGAAAGTGGCCGTGGCGCGCAACCAGGAATACGTGCTCGAAGCAATTCGAGCCGAAGGAACGTCGCCGTGGCGCGTGACGCCGCACGACGAGTTCGCCATAGTCGTAGACGGCGAAGTGGTCTTCGAACTCCTTGACCCTGAAAAGACCCTCATCGATCCGTCGGCTTCGGGTTCGATCACCGTCTCGGGTGAACCCGCGGGCAAGATGATGGGCAAGATCACCGCGAGCCGTGGGCACCTGGCCCTGCTGCCCGCTGGCAAGTGCTATCGCATGAACGCCGCCAAGCCCTCGGTCATCATTCAACAGACCATCCTCGGCCCCGAAACGGTCGAGCGCTGGTCGCAAATCTGCCAGAAGTTCTAAGGAGAAGGAACCAACATGACTGAAGCTTCAGTAGTTTCCAGTGAACCCCCCAACCAGCACGGCTATCGGCCCTTTACGCTGGGGGGATTTCGATTCGAACGCGACGAGCACTTCGTTCACGTCCAGTGGCCCACTGGTCGCCACGTGGCCGCCGCCGAGCCGTTCCTCAAGGCGCTGATGCGCGACGTCGCGTGGAACTTCTTCTACGGAACGGTCAACTTCGACTCAGTGATCGGGACCCTTAATCATTACGGTGACGTCGACCTGTTCGCCGGTCGTTTCAACGAGGAGTACCGCAAAGCCGAGCTCGACCACTCCGAGAATTTCCCCCACGACGAGATAAAGGCCACGTTCCAGGCAATGCTCGACGACTGGGTGAACGAGGACTTCGACCCCTTCGCTGCGCCCATGGAGACGGGATCGGCCTACGGCGAGAAGTCCGGGAGCAACGCGCCGGCGGTTACGCGCACGCGGGTCACCGCCAAGCGAATGGTCGGACTACCCAATGACGAGCCGTTACGCAGTGACGAGTCGGGCTACCCGGTGAATCGCGCGTTCGCAGACGTCGACCAGACTGAACCCAAGGTCGAAGTCAACGAGGGTTACGAGAACGACGTGTCGGCGTTCAACTTCTTCGCCTACCTGTCGCGTAGTGACGTCACGTGGAACCCGTCGGTCGTGTCGGTGTGCCGCGAGAGTCTGCTCTGCCCCACGACCGAGGAGTTCATCCTTCCTATCATTCACGGCAATGACCGGGTGGAGTGGTTCGTACAGTTGAGTGACGAGATCATCTGGGAGGTGGAGGACCGTGAAACGGGCAAGCCTCGTGCGAAGGTCGTGATGAAGGCCGGCGACTGTGCGGCGATGCCTGCGGACATCCGCCACCAGGGCTACTCGCCCAAGCGTTCGATGCTCCTGGTGTGGGAGAACAACTCGGCCGATTTGCCGGGCCAGATCGCCCGCGGTGAGGCGCCCACGGTGCCCGTCACCTTTTGAGTGACGTTGTTCCAGCGCGGTCTTTACATTGGTGGCGCGTTCGTCGACGCACTCGACGCGGCGACGCTCGACGTCCTTAACCCTCACGACGGCTCGCTCCTCGCGGTCGTCGCCGAGGGGGGCGAGGCCGACATCGATCGGGCGGTCCAGTCCGCCCAGGGTGCTTTTCCCGCGTGGTCGAGTATGGCGGCGGCGGACCGGGGTCGAATACTCCTGCGCGTGGCCGACGTCATTGAAGCGCACGCGGACGAACTCGCTCGACTCGAATCCACCGACACGGGCCATCCCCTAAAGGACACCACGGTGCTCGACGTGCCGCGCACGGTCGCCACGTTCCGATACTTCGGCGGCATGGCGGACAAGTACCAGGGTTTCCTTCCTCCGGTCGAAGCCGGTTTCTTGAACTACGTGCTTCGTGAACCTGTTGGCGTCGTGGGACAGATCGTTCCCTGGAACTTCCCTCTGATGTTCTGTGGGTGGAAACTCGGCCCCGCCCTCGCCGCGGGCAACACGGTGGTGATGAAACCTTCAGAGCTCGTGCCGTTGTCGACGCTGCGGCTCTGCGAACTCTTCGAAGAGGCAGGACTTCCGCCGGGCGTGCTCAACGTCGTACCCGGCTACGGCCAGCGTGCCGGAGCTCGCCTCGCCAGTCACCCCGAGGTCGCCAAGATCAGCTTCACCGGATCGACCCAGACGGGTCGCGCGGTGGTGACCGCGTCGGCGGGAAACCTGAAGCGACTCCAACTCGAGTTGGGGGGCAAGGGCGCGAACATCGTCTTCGAGGACGCCAATCTGGCGGCCGCCGTTAACGGATCGGCTTTCGCGATCTTTCACAATCAAGGTCAGGCCTGCATCGCCGGTTCTCGGTTGCTCTTGCACGAATCGATTGCCGACGAGTTCGTCGAGCGCTTCGTTGCCCTGGCCGAGTCGATCAAGGTTGGTGACCCACTCGCCGCGGGCACCGAGATGGGACCGCTCACCTCGTCGTTGCACCGTGATCGCGTGCTCAGCTACGTCGAGGTCGCGCTGAGCGAAGGCGGCGAGGTCTTGACCGGTGGCACGGCGCCCAATGACCCGGCGCTCGCTCAGGGTTACTACGTGCGCCCCACGGTCGTGCGAGCCAAACCCGACAGTCGAGTGTGCCAGGAGGAGGTCTTCGGGCCTTTCGTGACGGTCACCACCTTCCGCGACGACGCCGAAGCGACGGCTCTGGCGAACTCGACCGAGTACGGTCTCGGCGGAGGATTGTGGACCACCAACCTGTCGCGGGCGCACCGCATGGCCAAGTCCATGAAGGCCGGCATGGTCTGGGTGAACAGCTACAAGCGAGTGAGTCCCGGCTCGCCCTTTGGCGGTGTCGGTAATTCTGGTTACGGTCGAGAGATGGGTTTTGAGGCGATGCACGAGTACACCGAGCCCAAGTCGGTGTGGATCAACGTCGACGCGGCGATACCGGCCTGGTATCCCAGGTAGCTCGTGGCCGAGTTCACGACGCTCTCTGACGCGATCGGCCAACACGTCCACGACGGCGACACCGTCGCCCTCGAAGGGTTCACGCACCTGATTCCCTTCGCCGCGGGCCACGAGCTCATTCGCCAACGACGCCGCGACCTGACGCTCGTGCGCATGACGCCCGACATCATCTACGACCAGTTGATCGGCATGGGTTGTGCGAAAAAGTTGATCTTCTCCTGGGCTGGTAATCCCGGAGCTGGTTCGTTGCACCGATTCCGTGACGCGGTGGAAAAAGGTCTACCCCACGCGCTTGAGATCGAAGAGCACAGTCACGCCGGCATGGCGACGCGCTACGCGACGAGCGCGAGCGGTCTGCCCTTTGGGATCTTGCGGGGCTACGCCGGTACGGACCTCGCGTCGGTGACCAAGAACATCGCCTGGGTCACGTGCCCCTTCACAGGTGAGCAGCTCGCCGCGGTGCCCGCACTCGACCTCGACGTCGGGGTCATCTGCGCCCAGCAGGCGGACCGTGACGGCAACGTGTTGCTCTGGGGCATAACCGGCGTGCAAAAGGAGACGGTCTTGGGAGCGCGTCGATCGATCGTGCTCGTCGAAGAGGTGGTTGACTCGTTCGGCCCCCACGTAAACGGCGTCGTGTTGCCGAGTTGGACCGTCGACGCCATCGCCGTCGTGCCCTCGGGTTCGTTCCCCAGCTATGCCCAGGATTACTCCGAACGGGCGAATGGCTTCTACGCGTACTGGGAATCGATCAGTCGCGATCGCGACGTTTTCCAGTCGTGGATGAGCGAACACGTACTCGAGACGCGTGACCACCAAGAGTTCCTTGCGTCACTCGATCCACAACTTCGTGGGACCAGACATGGTTGATACCCCCAACGCCGAACTGGCCTGGGCGAGCGACGAGATGATGGCGGTCGCGGCGGCGCGAGAGCTCGAGGACGCCACGGTCTGTTTCGTCGGCATAGGTCTACCGAGCACGGCGGCGAACCTCGCTCGTGCGACGCACTCACCGAGTGCCGTGCTGATCTACGAGTCCGGCTGTATCGGAGCGAAACCCGATCACGTCCCACCCTCCATTGGTGATGGCGTGCTCAGTCGTAGCGCGGACGCCGTGGTTGCGGTGCCCGAGATCTTCACCTACTGGCTCCAGGCCGGACGCATCGACGTCGGATTTCTCGGAGCGGCCCAAGTCGATCGATGGGGCAACATCAACACCACCGTGGTGGGCGAATACGACGCGCCGAGCGTGCGCCTCCCGGGCGCGGGTGGTGCGCCCGAGATCGCGACGTCGTGTCGGCGGGTGATCATCACCCTTCGCCACAATCCGCGCGCGCTCGTCGAGAAGGTCGACTTCGTGACGTCCTTCGGCCACGGCGACGGCACCGGTGCTCGCCAGCGTCTGGGCCTGCCGGGCGCGGGACCCCAGGTGATCATCACCGATCTGGGCATCCTGCGCTACGACACCGACGCGGCGCAGTTCGTGCTCACCGAAGTGCATCGCGGTGTCGAGGTGGACGACGTCATCGCGGCCACGGGTTGGGATCTGCGAGTGGCGTCCTCGGTGCGAGAGACGCCCGCGCCCCAGCCGATCGAACTGGACGCGCTTCGATCCTTCGTGAAGGTCTGACGTGGATTCGTTCGTCTATGACGCGCTGGCCGGGCGGGTGGTCTTTGGCGTGGGGCGTCGACGCGAGATCGGCGATGAAGTCGATCGTCTGGGCCTCGAACGGGTGTTGCTCATCGCCGACGGTTTTGACCTCGAGCTCGCTCACGAGATACAGGCCGTGCTGGGCGCGCGGTGCGTGGGGCTCTTCACGAAGGTCGCCCAACACGTGCCGGTCGCCTTGGCCCAAGAGGTACGCGAGCTCGCCACGTCGACGAGCGCCCAGGGAACGGTGACGCTCGGGGGAGGTTCGGCGACGGGCTTCGGCAAAGCAGTCGCGCTCTCGCACCGGATTCCCCAGCTCTGTCTTCCCACGACCTACGCGGGCTCGGAGTTGACGCCGATCTGGGGGCTCACCGAAGGAACGCACAAGCGAACCGGTCGCGACCTCGGGGTCCAACCGGTCACCGTGATCTACGACCCCGAACTGACACTCGAGCTTCCGGTCGCGATCGCCGGGCCGAGCGCGATGAACGCGCTCGCGCACGCCGTCGAGGGGCTCTACGGGCCCGGCGCGAATCCCGTGATGTCTGCGGTCGCCCTCGAATCAGTGCGCGTGCTCGTCGAACACTTGCCGCTCATGAGGCGCGAACCGACCAACATCGACGAACGTTCGGCCGTGCTGTACGGCGCGTACCTAGCGGGCGCCGTGCTGGCGGTCGTGGGAACCTCGCTGCATCACAAGACGTGCCACGTGCTCGGCGGGCTCTACAACCTCGATCACGGACAGATGAACGCGGTCGTACTTCCGCACGCCTTGGCGTTCAACGCTCGCGCTATTGGCGACGCGTACGCGCGACTTTCCTCGGTGGTGGGCGGTGACGCGGCGGGTGCCCTCTACGACCTCGCTCGAACGCTCGACACGCCAAACAGTCTCTCGGACATCGGGTTTCCCGCCGACGGGATCGATGCCGCCGCACCGCTCATCGCCCAAGCGGCCGTCGACAACGTGCGCCCGATCAACGTGGACCAGGCTCGTGCGCTGCTCGTCGCCTGCGTTCGAGGGGAGCGCCCGTGAGCGGTTCATTCATCGTGGACGCGGTACGAACGCCGCTGGGTCGCATCAACGGTGCGCTGTCGTCAGTGCGCCCCGACGACTTGGCCGCGGGCGTGCTGGCTGGACTGTGGCAGCGCCACGAGATCGACGACACCATCATCGACGACGTCATTCTTGGTAACTCGAATGGCGCGGGTGAAGACAATCGCAACGTCGCGCGCATGGCGCTGTTGCTCGCGGGTCTGGCGACCTCGGTACCCGGAGTCTCGGTCAACCGTTTGTGCGGATCGGGGCTCGAGGCGGTCGTCCAAGCCAGTCGGGAACTCGTCGCCGGCGACGCGGACGTGGTGATCGCGGGCGGCGTCGAGTCGATGACGCGCGCACCGTGGGTGATGCCCAAGCCCGATCGCGGTTTCCCGCGTGAGAACGCCACCATGTTCTCGACCGCGCTCGGCTGGCGCATGGTGAACCCGCGGATGAACCAGCAGTGGACGGTCTCACTGGGCGAAGGCGCGGAGATCCTCGCCGACGAGTTCCAGATCACCCGTGAGCAGCAGGACGCCTTTGCGCTCGCGAGCCACCAAAAGGCCGCCAGGGCCTGGGACGCCAAGAACTTCGAGCGCGAGATCGTGGGCGTGGCGGGGATTGAACTCGAACGAGACGAATGCGTCCGGGCCGACTCGACGCTCGAGGCGCTGGCGAGCCTCAAGCCGGTCTTTCGGGCCAACGGGACCGTGAGTGCCGGTAATTCCTCGCCCATGAACGATGGGGCCGCGGCACTTTTGCTGATGAGCGAACGCGGTCTGGCGATGACCGACGCGTCGCCCATGGCGCGTGTGGCCTCACGAGCGGTCAGCGCCCTCGAACCCCACCGCTACGGCCTGGGCCCGGTCGAGGCTTCGTCGCGGGCCCTGGTTCGCGCGGGCATCACGTGGGCTGACCTCGCGGTCGTGGAGTTGAACGAGGCCTTCGCGGCGCAGTCGCTCGCGTGCCTTCGCTCGATGCCCGAGTTGGACCCGGACATCGTCAATCCAAACGGCGGGGCGATCGCGATCGGGCATCCCATTGGTGCGTCGGGTGCGCGCATCCTCACCACCTTGGTGCACGAGCTTCGTCGACGCGGCGGCAGATGGGGCCTCGCCACGATGTGCATCGGCGTCGGACAAGGAATAGCCGTCGTGCTCGACGCGAGGTAGCGTCGTCGCACACGCCAAGGGGGAAATCATGGTCTCGAAGATAACGCCACGTGAACATCTCGACGAGGTGCTCGCGAGCTATTCGCAGTGCACGGACGATCGGTTGCTCGAGATCATGTCGGTGCTGAGTACGCATCTGCTCTCGTTCGTCGAAGAGACGAAGCTGACCCGTGACGAATGGATGCGCGCGATTCAGTTCCTTACCGCGACCGGACAGAAGTGCGACGACGTGCGTCAAGAGTTCATCTTGTTGTCCGACGTCTTGGGTGTGTCGATGCTGGTCGAGATGATCAATCAACAACCCACCGACTCAGCCACCGAACCCACGGTGCTCGGACCCTTCTACGTGCCCGGTGCGCCAGCACGGTCGATGGGTGATTCGATTGCTGTTGAAGGTGACGGCGGCGAGACCTTGGCGCTTCGAGGGACTGTGCGCGACGCGAACGGCGCACCGATCGAGCGTGCGCTACTTGAGGTGTGGCAGACCTCACCCCAGGGCTTCTACGACGTACAGGATCCCTCGATGACGCCCATGAGCTATCGCGGCAACTTCACGACGGGTTCCGACGGGGCGTTCTTCGTTCGCACGGTACGACCCGTTGATTACCAGATACCCACCGACGGTCCGGTGGGCGATTTGCTCAAGGCGACGGGTCGCGCGTCGTGGCGTCCGGCGCACACGCACTTCATGGTGAGTGCCACGGGCTATAAGACTTTGATCACCCACTTGTTCGACGCCGGGTCCGCTCACCTGCACTCGGACGCGGTGTTCGGTGTTCGCGAAAGCCTGGTGATTCCCATGGAACAGGGCGAGGCGACCTTCGATCTCGTCCTCGACCTCCTCGACTAACACCCACTTGTTCGGACCCTAAAGTTACTGGCCAGTAATCATGCTTGACGGCTCGCTGCTGGGCAATAATGATTGGACTAGTACGTACATACGTGCTTGAGTTACAGGGCTCGAAAGGGCAGGGGGGATTAACCAAATGGATAATCAATTAGGGGGACTCAACGCGGGCCGGTCGTGGCGCATTTGGGTGACCAAGCATCCGATTGGCGCGGCGCTGTGGGCGGGTCTGATCGGCGGACAGATTGCGACGCTTTGGGGAATCTGGTTGCCCGGGATCGGCCTGCCTTCGTTGGATTGGCCCATCACTAATGGTGCGACGATCGACCCGAAGGGTTCCTTCGTGGCGCAGTTCGCGATTGGCGGATTCTTTCACGCGCTCGACTGCGTGATCTTTGCATTGATCTTCGCACTGTTCATCTTCCCCTTGGTGGGCAAGGTCGTCAGCTCGGGGATGAACATGCTAAAGGCACTCGGCTTCTCGATGGTGCTCGCTACGATCTCGGCAGGGTTTCTGGTGCCCTTCGTGTACTACAAGGGCTATCACGTGGGCTTCGGTGGCGTCAGCTACGGCGGATGGAAGTTGGTGTTCGCGATCTATCTTTGGCACGCGCTCTATGGCGTGAACCTCGGTGCAATTTACAACCCACTGGCGCTCGACGATCCGGCGCTGAAGTAATCGACGTGCGTCTCGTAGGGTGTCGCGACGTCACGTCGCGACACCCTACGACTGACGATGCGACCTGCGACGAGCGACGAGTCGGGCGAGGCTTCGCACTAGGACGCGGAAAAGGCCGTGACGTGATCGGCTGACGGCACGAGCAAGAGTCCGTCACCGACCGAAGGTGTGGGGAAGTGGTTGATGATTGTGCCCACGCTCGTGCTCTGCTTTATCGCACCGGTCGTAGGACTCAGCCCGTAGAGGACGCCGTCTTGACCAATGGTCCACACGAGACCCGCCGCGTAGATCGCCGGACCGGTGCTCGCGGCGTTCTGCCACAGGGCGTGCAGCGTCGCCCCGGGTCCCACGCGAAGCGCCACGAGTCCACTCTCGCAGGGCAAGATCACGACTCCGCCGACGGTCGCGCTGCCGCCGTCGATGTTGGCGTTGCACACGCTAAGTGACGCCTCGTCGTGCCCGATGCCGCCGAGGTGTGCTGCGTTGAGCAGATAGGCAATCCCCGACTTGCCCGCGAGCACCACGCGACTCGCGCCGAGCAATACCGGTGCGGTGGACATGTCAAGGTCGGCCGCGTTGTTCGCCGGCCAGTCGCTTGGCGCGAAGTACTGGACCAGGTGCATCGACGCCGAGAGCTCGAGCACCCCGTCGCTGTCGTCGTAGCGCTGGCCCGTGCTGTGCACCGAACCGTTGCCCGTGCTCACCCAGACGTCGCCCGAGGGATCGACCACCGGCGCCGCCCCACCCATCCAGACCGAGCCCTGACTGTCACCCGTGGCGGCGTCCACCGTGAAGGTCACCTGGCTGGCGCCGTTCTCGGCGACCGCGATCACTCGTCCCTGGTACGAGGCGCAGTCGCCGTAGTTGCCGCCCATCGCGAACACGACGCGCCCCCGGTCGAGGTTGAGTCCCGTGCGCTGCAAAAGCGCCGCGGGGTTCGAACCCGGTGGGTCCACGAGATGGCGCATCATCGGTGCGCCGGTGGCGAGACTGAGACCCACCAGCACGTGGTGGGGGCTCTTGGCTAACATCTCGTCGGCGACCACGAAGAGCTCGTGGCGAGCGGGGTCGATCACCGGCGTACCCGTGATACCGACGTCGGGGATGATGTCCCCGCACGGCAGCGCCGAGGACGGGACCGGCGCGGCCACCTGGCGCGACCAGAGGATCGTCCCGTTGGTCGCCGAGAGGGCGTAGACGTAGTCGGTCTCGGTCGCGACGTAGACGTCGTTGCCCGCCACGAGCGGTTCACCGTAAAGCTCGCCGTTGAGCGCGGGCGATGTCCAGTGCGCCGACGAGGTGTCCACGCTGGTAAACCCGGTCGCCACTCCCGAGCCCGCGGCGTCGCCGTGATAGACGGTCCACGAGTCGTTCGTCGCGGACTGCGCGGGTGGCGTCAAAGACAGCGCCGCACCAAGGGTTGCGAGAAAGGTCGCGAGCGCCAACGCGAGACTGGCCGTAACGCGCATGAGGTGTCGTCGAGTTCGGTTTATGTAACGCAGATTACTCCACGGGTTTTGAATAAGGGCCCTGGTCGCTCATTTGAATCGGAAGTGGACGAAGACGCGCCCGAAGTTGTGCGAGTCCTTCTCGACTCGGTCGTAGAGGGCCTTGATCTCTTTTTGATCGAGGAACCGCAGGACTCGCTTCTTCAATTGGCCGCTGCCCTTGCCGGGGATGATCTCGACCAGGCGGACCTTCTTGTCGATCGCCTCGTCGATTATCGCGCGCAGTGCCCGATCGATGTCCCCGCCGCGGTTATAGATGTCGTGCAGGTCGAGTTTGAGTTTCACGCCGAGGCGCCACGACCTGGTCGGGGCACGATGGTGACCGGTGCTCTAGAAATCGTCGGGGATCATCGTGGTGATGCAGAAGGGATGGCCGGCCGGATCGAGCAGCACCCGCCACGTATCGGGATTCGGCTGGACGGCCGGCTTGGTCGCGCCGAGGGCCAGGGCGCTCGCCTCGGCGAGCTCAAGGTTGCGCACCGCGATTTCCAAGTGCACCTGCTTGGGGACCGCGTCGCCGGGCCAGTCCGGAGCCACGTGATCCTTCACCAGTTGGGTCGAGATCCCGACGCCGGGGCCCTTCAGGGCAACGAACTCGTCGGTCGTGAATACAGTTTCGTAGTCGAGCAGTTGACAATAGAAGTCGGCGAGGCCCTTCGGATCCGTCGTGTCGAGTGACACCACGGCGAGTCGTCCTATTGCGGTCATGGGCTCACTCTAGAACATGCGTCACGCGCGCGTCTGGTTAGCTCGTGCCTTGAGCCGCCTGGACCTGACGGCGGAACTGGGAGACCGTGATCGCCTCTTTCGCGCGGACGAGCACGGGCGTGCGTTCGGTGTACTGGTAGTTCTTGACGTGTTCCTCGTACTCGATGAAGAACGAGCCGAGAGGGTCCAAGGGACGTTGGAGGGCCTGGCTCGCGATCTTCTGGTCGAGTTGGTCGAGTCGGGTCAACGCCTCGGGGTCGCTCAGGTCGCGGATGTCAAAGGCGGCGCGCATCTGGTCAAAGGCGAGCATGCCCTTCTCGGTGCGAATGAGGACCGTCGTCCATCCGTCGTCCGAACCAACCGAACCCACCGCGATGTCCGCCGCACGCCCCATGAAGTCCGCGCACTCCTCACAACCGTTGAGGGCCGAGTGATGGAAATTCTTGATTGGCTCGTCGAGCGCGATCGCCCCGTCCACGTACTCGACGATGAGCCGACCTCGAGTGACGTCGACCTTACTGACGCGCTTGAGGTCGATGCCACGCTGCAGCTCCAGGTCGCCCAAGATGAGGCTCTCGTAATCGAAGTTCTTCGTGCACATCAACGCGATCGAGAGCGTCACCGCGTCGATGCGATGATCGCCGGTAGGCCAGCGGTGCGACTGCATGGCGCGCAGTCCTTCGATCGCGCACGGTGTCGCCACGACGGCGATGCGGGGTTTGGTCGGAAGCTGGTACTTCGAGAGATTCAGTTCGGCGAGCACCATCGTCTGGTTGTAGAACGAACCCGACGTCGCTCGCAACTCGGCGACGCTCGTGGCGATTGTCGCGACGCCCTTCCAGGGGGTGGCGGGGTCCGTCGACGGCTTGGAGACCAGCGCCCCGTCGATGGCGCCGTTCTTTAACAGTGCGGACAACAGCGCGGTCACCGCACCTCCGTCTTGCGCGTCGTCGTTTCGACTCGCGCTGCGCACGCTGTAGGCACCGAGGACCCGACCGAGCCCGAAGCCCGGATCGACGCCTTCGAGTTCGAAGTACGGATCGGAGGGATCGGGCTTGGAGATGATCGCGACGGGCGTCGCGATCGCCTCGGGCACCTCGGGGGGTGTCGCGGGCGGCCAGGTCGCCTCGTACCGCAAGCCGGCGCGGGGACAGAAGTCCCAGCACATCGAACAGCCCGTGCACATCTTGACCAGTTCGGGCAGATTCGTCAGCTCGTTGACGCCAATGGAATTCGACGGACACACTGCCACGCAGGTGCCGCACTCGATGCAGCGGTTCGCGTCGATGACCCCCGCCGCCAACTCCCAGAACCAGGTCTTTCGCGGCGCTTCGACGATCTCGTTCATCTCCTCGCGCAGCGGGTGGCCCTTCACGACGGCCTCCCGTTGACGATCGTGCGCAACTCGGTGGGACTGGTGCGCCTCGACCAGGCCGTGAAGGTTTCGCCCTCGTGATGTTGTTCGTCGTAAGCGCGCGCGGCGTTCATGATCGCGTCTTCGAGCTGGCGCGCCGGCACCGCCCCTTCGACCCAGTTGAGGAAGCCGGCCTCGGGCCCCAGGGCCCCACCGAGTCCTACGTCGTAGGCCTCTTCTAGTTTGTAATCGCTCTTATGCACCGCGCCGCGAAGACCAATGTCGGCGATCTGGGGTTGGGCACACGAGGCCGAGCAGCCTGACAAGTGGATGCGCAAGGGCTGGGTGCGAAGCGGACTGTCGGGGCGCAATTCATCGAGGCGCGCGTCGAGACGCTGGGCGAGTTGGACCGCGCGCTGCTTGGTCTCGGTGATGGCGTAGCGACAGAACTCGTTGCCGGTGCACGCGACGACGCCCCGGGTGAAGGGACCCGCGTGCGGACTGAACTTCACCATCAGCGCCTCGTTGAGCAACGTGGCGGTCCTCGACTCGGGTACCCCTGAGAGGATGAAGTTCTGGTCGACCCCGAGGCGCACGTGGCCGTCACCGTAGGTGTCGGCCAGTCGGGCTACCTCGACGAGTTCGAGACCGGTGAGCCGGCCCGCGGGCACGGCGCAACCTACGTAGACGAGCCCTTCTTGGACCTGAGGGTGCACCCCCACGTGGTCACGGCGATAGCCAGTCGACAGCGGCGTGGCGCCCGAACGCGGCACGAAGTTGAGTCGTGTCACCAGCTCGGCGCGAAAGCCTTCGGGTCCGAGTTCTTGGACGAGGTAGCGCATGCGTGACACGCCCCGGTGTTCGCGGTTGCCCAGTTCAGCGTAGAGCTGGGCGATCGCGCGCGCGGTCTCGACGGCCTGGTCGGGACTGATGAAGAGGTCCAGGTCCGAGGAAAGTCGTTCACCGTCCGAGAGTCCGCCGCCGGCGCGAACGTTAAAGCCGACTTCGTTCTCGAGGGTCGCCGGCCAGTAGCCGACGTCGTTGATCTCCACGCGTGAGCAGTTCTCGCTGCAACCCGACACCGAGATCTTGAACTTGCGGGGCAGGTTCGCGTAGGTGCGATTGCCGGTGAAGAAATCCGAGATCGCCGTGGCAACCGACAATGAGTCGACGAGCTCGTGCGGGTCGACGCCGCTCACGGGACAACTGGTGACGTTGCGCGCGCAGTCACCGCACGCCTGGACCGACGTGAGGCCCACGCGGGCGAACCGCTCCCAGATGCGAGGGATATCGGCCAGGTGCAGCCAGTGCAGTTGGACCGTCTGGCGCGTGGTGACGTCGCAGTAACTGTTGCCGAAGAGCGGGTGGTCCTCGGGTCCGCGGCCGTAGGCCTCGGCGGCCAGTCCGATCTCGCGTGCCTGGGCCGAGGTCAGCACGCCCCCGGGTACCTTCACGCGCATCATGAAGGCGTCGCCGCCCTGGCGTTGGGGATAGACGCCCACCCACTTGAGTCGCTCGACCTCGCCCGGCACCGCGTTCAGGGCGTCAACGCCTCCTTTGGCGTAGGTGTTGATCAAGGCGGCGGCGACCTCGAAGGGGTGTCGGCGCAACTTCATCAGCTCGGTCGCGTTGAGTTCCCCAATCGTGCGGTAGGGATCGAGGAAGGGGAGCCCGTCGACGTGGGCGCCGTCCAGGTCCAATCCGTAGGGATCGTCGTGGGTGTCGCGCCGAACGGTCATGGGCCGGCTTTCGCCTGGCGTCGCGCGCCGCGCGCGCCGCCGCAGGGGCGGGGTACGCCTAGAAAGCAGTCAAACGACCGAAATGCCATGGGTTTGACTATAGATGACTAATTTGGTCGTAAATACAGGAATTCTCAGGATTTTCTAAGACGAGCCAGCAAAGTGTCGCGACGAAGGGCTCGCGCGCCGAGACGGCTTCGTGAACGGCGTGTAGCGGCTCGGTGAAGAGATGTCGTTTCCATTTGGACGCGCGTGGTCCGGTCTATAAGGTAGTCGTCTGGTCTGCGACGTTGTGACGAAGGGAGTTGCCCATGAGCAACCTTGGTGATGCACCCGAGATCGTGCGAGCCGCGCTCGTCCAGACCAAGTGGACCGGCGATAAGCAGTCGATGATCGACGCGAACGTGGCCCTCGCGCGACGGGCGGCCCTCGAGGGCGCCCAGGTCCTGTGCTTTCAAGAGCTCTTCTACGGACCCTATTTCTGTCAGGTGCAAGATCCCCAGTACTTCGCCTACACCGAGACTGTGCCGGGACCCACGACCGAGGTCATGTGTCAACTCGCCAAGGAGACGGGCATGGTCCTCGTGGTCCCGGTCTACGAGAAGGAACAAGAGGGCCTCTTCTACAACACGGCGTTCGTCGTGGACGCCGACGGCACGTACCTCGGCAAGTACCGCAAGCACCACATCCCTCAGGTGGAGGGGTTCTGGGAGAAGTTCTACTTCCGTCCAGGCAACCTGGGTTATCCGGTCTTTGACACCGCCGTCGGTCCTATCGGGGTCTACATCTGTTACGACCGTCACTTCCCCGAAGGTTGGCGCGCGCTGGGACTCGGGGGAGCGCGCATTGTCTTCAATCCTTCAGCGACGAGCCGTGGTCTGTCGATGTACCTGTGGAACCTGGAGCAACCCGCCGCCGCGGTCGCCAATGAGTACTTCGTCGGGGCGATCAATCGTGTCGGCATAGAAGAGCTCGGTGACAACGACTTCTACGGTTCGTCGTACTTCGTCAGTCCTCGTGGCCAGCTCGTCGGCGAGGCGGGTTCGGACGAGGAGGACGACCTGATCGTGCGCGACCTCGACATGTCGACCCTCGCCGAGGTGCGCCACACCTGGGCCTTCTACCGCGACCGACGACCCGAGAGCTACGACGCCCTGGTCGAGCCGTAGGTCGACACCGATAAGGAGAGAGATGACGGTACTCATCAAGGGCGGGACGGTCGTCAACGCGAGCGGCCCCTTCGCCGCGGACGTGCTCGTAGACGGCGCCACCATCGCCGGTCTCGCGTCGCCCGGCTCTGCGACGGCCCTTTCCTGGGCCCAGAGCGCGGGAAGCGTGCTCGACGCCACGGGCACCTACGTGATCCCCGGGGCGATCGACGCCCACACCCACATGGAGATGCCCTTTGGCGGCACGTTCTCGGTCGACACCTTCGAGACCGGCACGCGCGCCGCGGCCTTCGGGGGCACGACGTCAATCATCGACTTCGCCATCCAGGCCAAGGGCCAGAGTCTTCGCAGCGGTCTGGACGCTTGGTTCGCCAAGGCCGAGGGGCACTGCGCGATCGACTACGGCTTTCATATGATCGTGTCGGACGTGAACTCCCAGTCGCTCGACGAGATGGACCTACTGGTCGATGAGGGCGTGGCGAGCTTCAAGCTCTTCATGGCCTACCCGGGCGTGTTCTACTCGACCGACGGCGAGATCCTTCTCGCTATGCAACGAGCCGCGAGCAACGGCTCGACCATCATGATGCACGCCGAGAACGGCATCGCGATCGACGTCCTGGTCGCCCAAGCCCTCGCGCGCGGCGAGGGTGATCCGCGCTTTCACGCCTCGACGCGACCCTCGTTGCTCGAGGGCGAAGCGACGCACCGCGCCGTTCAGCTGGCGCGGGTCGCGGGCGCGCCGCTCTACATTGTCCACCTGTCGGCGCGCGAAGCGCTCGACGAAGTGGTCGGTGCGCGTGACCGGGGCCAGAACGTGTTCGCCGAGACCTGCCCGCAGTACTTGTTTCTCTCCGAGGCGGACTTAGCGCGCGAAGGTTTCGAGGGTTCGAAGTTCGTGTGCTCGCCGCCGTTGCGTGACGCGAGCCATCAGATCGACCTGTGGCGAGGGTTGCGCACCGACGACCTCAGTGTCGTGTCGACCGATCACTGCCCGTTCTGCTTCAAAGAGCAGAAGGAACTGGGCGTGGGGAACTTCTCCAAAATCCCCAACGGCATACCGGGGGTCGAGCACCGTCTCGACTTGATCTTCCAGGGCGTCAACATGGGAGAGATCTCGCTCGCGCGATGGGTGGACGTGGTCTCGACGACACCGGCACGAATGTTCGGACTCTTCCCACGCAAGGGTCTCATCGCGCCGGGTTCGGACGCGGACATCGTGCTCTACGACCCGAATGCGGCGCACACGTTTTCGGCCTCGACCCACCACATGAACGTGGACTACTCGGCCTACGAAGGTATGAAGGTGACGGGCAAGGCCCGGACCGTGCTCTCGCGAGGTCAAGTCGTGATCGACCACGACCAGTACGTCGGCACCGCGGGCTCGGGCACGTTCTTGAAACGTGGTCTCAACGGTCTGTTGCGCTGAGGCTGAGAGGAGAGGCGCCCATGGATTTCGGACTCGTCGCCCAGACCAACCCGCCGTCGCGCGACGTCGTCGAACTCGCCAAGCGCGCCGAGGACGCGGGATTCACTAACTTTTGGACCTTCGACTCGGCGGTCTTGTGGCAAGAGCCTTTCGTCATCTACTCCCAGATCCTGAGTGCTACGACGTCAATCAAGGTTGGACCCATGGTCACCAATCCTCTGACGCGCGACTGGACGGTGACCGCGTCGCTGTTCGCGACGCTCAACGAGATGTTCGGTCCGCGTACGATCTGCGGCATTGGCCGTGGCGACTCCGCGGTGCGCTTCACCGGAGGACAGCCGGCGTCACTGGCGATGTTGGGTGAGTGCATCGAGGTGGTGAAGAATCTGGCTGAGGGCCGTGAAGTGACCTTGCGCGACCAGACTTTCTCGATCCCTTGGGTGAAGGACGGTGAACTCGAGGTCTGGATGGCGGCCTACGGGCCCAAGGCACTCGCGCTCTGCGGAGCGAAGTCCGACGGGCTCATCATGCAACTGGCCGATCCGTTCATCGTGAACTGGGCGACCCGCACGGCCGAGCAGGCCGTGCTCGACGCCGGGCGCGACCTTGACGCCTTCAGCGTCTGCGTGGCGGCACCGGCCTACGTGGGTGGGGACCTTGCCCACCAGCGCGACCAGTGTCGGTGGTTCGGTGGCATGGTGGGCAATCACGTAGCGGACATCGTGGGTCGTTACGGCGACAATCCTGAAGTCGTACCTGAGGCGTTGACCGAGTACATCAAGGGTCGCCAGGGCTACGACTATCGTCACCACGGCAAGGCGGGTAATCCTGACACGGAGTTCGTGCCCGACGAGGTGATTGACCGCTTCTGCATCCTTGGTCCGGTGAAGCATCACCTCGACAAGCTCGGTGAGTTGGCTGCGCTAGGCGTGGATCAGTTCTCGCTTTACCTGATGCACGACGACCCGCAAGGGACGATTGACGCCTACGCCCGAGACATCATCGGGCACGTCTAGGGCGCGAGTAATCGCCTACTGTTCGTTCATGAGACGTTTGAGCCTGGCGCTTGCGGTGTCGGCCCTCGCACTAGGCACGGTGGGGACTCCCGCCGCGTTCGCGGACTCGACCACTACTACCACGTCATCGCCCGATTCTTCTACGACCACCTCGACGAGCGCCGCGCCCACGACGACCACTACCCAAAAGCCGAGGTGGACTGCGCCCCTGACAGGGTTGCCCGACCCGAGCGAACTCACGCGCCATCGCTCGGCGCTCACGATCAAGATCGACAACACCCCCGCCGCGCACCCGCAGTTCGGGCTCGAAGACGCCGACGTGGTCTATGAGGAGATCGTCGAAGGCCAGATTACCCGGCTCGCGGCCATCTTCAACTCGCGGCTCCCGACCGAAGTGGGACCGGTGCGCTCGGTGCGGCGCACGGACCGCGAGATCGTCTTTCCCGTCGGGGGACTCTTTACGTTCTCGGGCGGCGCGCAGTACGCGGTGAGCAGCATCGAGACCGCGCCCGTCAAACTGGTCCAAGAGTCCAACGCCGGCGCGGCGATGTTTCGTGACCTCAGTCGGCCGCCGCCCCATAACTTGCTCGCCAACGCCGAGTTGCTCATGACCTTCGATGGCGTGCCTAAGCCGCCGCCCGCGCTGTTCACCTACCGGTCCGCGTCCACGCCCGCGACGGGCGCGCGAGTCAATGCGTTCTACGTCGACTTCGCCTCCGGCTACGAGACGTCCTACACGTGGGATCAGAAGACCTTCTCCTGGGACCGTTCGATTTTCGGTGCGCCCGACATCACCGCGACCGGTCAGCGCGTATCCCCGGCCAACGTCATCGTGATGAACGTGCTCTATCGCGGTGGCGTAGGGGTCGAGGGCTCCTACGCACAGATGACCGGCTCGGGAGCGGCTGAGGTGTTCAGCGCGGGAAGGGTCCAGCGCGGAACCTGGACGCGCAATACCTTGTCCAAGCCAGCGGTCTACAAGAACGCCTCGGGTCAGGTGATCGCGCTCACCCCGGGACAGACCTGGGTCGAACTCGCCGACACCAGCGAGCGTGCGATCATCACCGCTCAGCCCACGTTCTGAGAAGTTGGTCTCTTAGCTGATGAGGGGGATCGAGAGTTCCCACAGTCGTTGTGCACTCTCGGGGTCGATGGCCCATGGGTTGACGCCACCGCCGAACATCTCGGGCTCGCTCACGACCGGTGCTTCGTTGCAGTCCTCGAAGTAGCGCCCGCCCGCGTCAGCGGCGAGGGGCGACGCCGCGAGCAACACGGACGTCGCGGCACCTTGTTGGGGTGTCTTGCGTTTCTCCACCGGGGTGAGCACCTCACCCGTGTAGCGCTGCAAGTTGGTGGCGATGGCCCCCGGATTCAGGGCGTTCGCACAGATGCCCGCGCTCGACCAACGGCGAGTGATCTCGACGGCGAGCAGGATGTCGGCGGTTTTGGACTGGCCGTACGCGGACCAGGGGTCGTAGGGACGCTGCTCGAAGTCAATGTCGTCAAAGACCACCGGCGAGAAGTGGTGGGCGTTGGAACTCACCGACACCACGCGCGCGCCGGTGGCGCGTTCGAGCCAGGGGTAGAGGTTCATCGTCAGTGCGAAGTGGCCCAGATAATTGGTGGCGAATTGTAATTCGTGGCCCTGGCCACTTCGTTCGAGTGTCGGCACGGCCATGATGCCCGCATTGAGGATCAACATGTGCAGGGGAATGTTCCAACGCCGAGAGAACGCGCTGATCGACCTCACGTCGGTGAGATCGAGCTCTTGCACGCGAACGTCGTCGTTTCCGGTCGAGGCAATGATGTCGGCAGCGGCCTTGTTGCCGGCGTCGACATCGCGCACGGCGATGGTGACTGTGGCGCCGGCCCGGGCGAGTGAGCGGGCAGTCTCCAGACCAATGCCCGAGGCGCCCCCGGTGACCAGAGCGCTTCGGCCAGAGAGGTCGACACCGTTGAGTACTTCGTCGGCGGTTGATCCAAAGCCGAAGGGCGTGCTGATGGTCGAACTCATTGGGCTAGAGCCTAACGACGTAGTAGGGGTGGAAAGCGCGTTACGTTTCTTTGAGCGTGATCCACAAGCGACGTGGACGTCTCGACCGCAGAATTTCGAACCTTGACCGAATCGGGAAGCAGGAGAAAAGGCCTTATGTCACTGAAAATCCAGCGGTGTGATTGAAGGTCCGAATTATCGTCGGCTCCTATGGAAGAGCTATCCGCCATTGAGATAGACGATTTTCTACGGAGCCAACGACGCGGTCGTCTCGGTTGCCACGACGACGGCCTGACCTATGTGGTGCCGCTGATGTTCGTTCGCGAGGACGATTGCCTCTACTTTCACACCATCGAAGGTCAGAAGGTGAACATGATGCGCCGAAACCCAAGCGTCTGTTTTGAAGTGGACGAACTATGGGAGAACGGCAGTTGGATCAGTGTCATCGCGCTGGGCACCTTCGAGGAACTCCTCGGCGACGACGCTCGACGCGCACTGGGGGTACTCGGACACGAACCTCCGGCCGGCGAACGTGATCACGAAGAGCCTCGACGCGGTCAAGGCAAGGTACCAGTGACCTTTCGCGTCCGCGTCCTCAAGATGACCGGGCGCAAGATCGTGCGTCCTTAGGCGACGACTTGAGCCTCGTGAGAATCGTTGGCGACGAGAAGGCATCCTGGATCGGAGCCGAGCGGGCCGTCGCCATGGGCGTAAGCCCGGGAGCGAGAGCCGCCACAGAGGTTCGCGTAACTACAACTCCCACAGGTACCGCGAAAGTCTGCGGCGCGAATGGACCGCAGGAGTTCGTTCTTGCGATAGATCGTAAGCAGGCTCTGTTCGCGAACGTTGCCGAGGGCGAGGGGTAAGAAACCCGAAGGGGTGACTGTACCATTTGCCCCGACGAAGATGATGCCCTTGCCGTCGCGAGTCGCGGCACTTGGCGCACGGATCGGGGCGTCACTCGGCCCGAGCAGTTGGACCAGTCGTCCTCGCAACGCGTCGTAGAGGGCCCCGGTACCGGCGGGTGGTATCTCGGCTAGCTCCCTTCGCTCGTAGGCGACCCGGCGAAAGAATGGTGCCTCGACCGTTCGAACCGTGAAGCCGTAACGCGACGCGTCGACGAGGAAGTGGCACACGTCTTCGTTCTCTTGGGCGCTGGTGGCGGGCACGTCACTGCCACGACCGGTGGTGATGAGAAAGAATACCTCCCAGACGTCGACACCGTACTCGTGGAGCAACGACGCGACGTCGGCGAGTTGGTGGACGTTAGAGGGTAGAACCGTCGTGTTGATCTGGACGGTGAAACCTAGGTCCTTCAATTGACTGATAGCTCGAAGCGTCGACGTGAAGTGGCCGGGGATGCCGCGCACGCGGTCGTGCGCCTCGGACGTTGCGCCGTCGAGACTGAGTGAAGCACTCTTCACGTCTTCGCCGCGCAGGCGCAGCAAGGTCTCGGTCGTGAGTCGTGGCGTGACCGAAGGCGCAATCGCGACCGGGACGGATTGTTGCTTCGCGTAGTGGGCGAGTTCGATTATGTCGTCGCGCATGAGACAGTCACCGCCGGTCAAGATGAGAATAGGGCGAGGTCGTCCCGCGGCCGTCAGTTCGTCAATCAGCGCGCGTCCCTCTTGCGTGGACAATTCGTCGGGTCCGCTCTCGCACTGGGCGTTCGCCCGACAATGAAAGCAGGCGAGTTGACAGGCCTTGGTCATCTCCCAGAACACCAGCATGGGCCGATCTGCGAATTGGCTCCGCGCTCGCTCTTCGCTTCGCGGCGTCATTGGCTTTCCTTTCTGGCGACGCTCTGCGTCGCGGCAAATGCGGCGCCGAGCCCGACTTGTTCCTGCACTGATTCGCTGACGCGCAGTCCAATCGTCGCCTTCACGAGTACGACGACGAGGTACGTGACCGCGACCGTGTAACCGACCACCGCGGCCACCGCAATGACCTGGTGCCAGAGGAACGAAGGGTCGCCGAAGAACAGGCCGTTGATGTGTCCGTTCGTCGAGCTGGTCAGTCCACTGGGGTTCAAGCTGTAATGGGCAAACAGTCCCAGCAGGAGCATCCCCAGGCAGCCACCCGCGCCGTGGACCGCGGTCACACCGAAGGTATCGTCGAACCGAGCGAAACGTGTGGCGAAACGAGTTGCGCCGAAGCACACCACACTCGCGACGAGCCCGATTATCAGGGCGGGTACCGCGCCGACGTAGCCCGAAGCCGGTGTGACCGTGGCGAGTCCGACGACGACGCCCGTCGCCATCCCGATGACGGTGGCTCGACCCGTGAACATCTTCTCGAGCAGAGCCCATCCGAGACACGCCGACGCAGCCGCCAACTGCGTGACGGTGAAGGCATTCGCGGCGAGCGCGTTGGCGCCCAGAGCCGAACCGGAATTGAAGCCGAACCAGCCGAACCACAGTATTCCTGCGCCCAGCAGTACGAACGGGACGGAGCGCGTGGGGTAATTCGCCGCCGCTTCTCTTGAACGCGGTCCGAGCACCAGGACGAGCACGAGAGCCGCGGCGCCCGCGCTGGCGTGCACGACGGTGCCGCCCGCGAAGTCGCGCGCGCCGAGGCGATAGATCCAACCTTCAGGGTCAAAGACCCAGTGGGCGATGATGGGGTAGACGACGAGGCTCCAGGCCACGCAAAAGGCGATCCAGGCACTGAATTTCATTCGACCGGCGATGGCGCCGGTCACGAGGGCGGGGGTAATGATCGCGAACATCATCTGAAAGGCCATGAAGGCCAACTTGGGCACGTGCGTTCCCGGCCAAGCACCACCCATGTTGTTGAGCGCGAAGTAGTGCAGGTTCCCGATGAATCCGTGACCAACGTCGGGCCCAAACGCCAGCGTGAAGCCCAGCAGTGCCCACAGGATCGTCACGAGAGCGATGGTGAAGAAATTCATGGCCAGCATGTCCAACACGTTGCGTTCGGTCTCGAGACCTCCGTAGAAGAAGGCCAGACCTATGGTCATGAAGAGCACGAGCGCTGCGCTGACGAGCAGCCATGCGGTATCGCCTGCACTCATCTCACACCTCCGAATCGAATGTACTCGCTTGGTCGGCGATTACTCGCCGGGTCGCACGTGGGTTCAGTCGCCGAGTTGTCGGTGCAAAGGCCTGCGATTGCAGTTAACAAAAGGAGTAACAGCGCTCTCGCGACGCGTGGGACGTGTTCGAGCGTGACGAAAAGTGACTTTTGTCCCGTGGCCCTGAGCAACCTGTTACGCGACGCAACCGCTGAATCAGAGGACGTGGTATCGAACGCTCACTAAGGAAGCCGCGATCGCTGCGGCCGCCCAACAGAGCGTTCGAAGTGCGTTCTCCAGTGGCTGAAGTTGGCCTTCCTTGGTGATTACCACCGAAGATCCATCGATCCCCACCTGGGCGCCCTCCACGTGCGAAACGTGTCGTCTCAAGTTTCTCGCCGGTGTGGAGAGCTGACGCTGGGTCCCGGCGACGAGGGCGCCGTAGAGCGCCGCGATGAACGCGGCGAGATTGAGCGCGGAGTGTTGGGCGAAGTACCCGGTGAGCACGGGAAATGATCCCCAGGCGAGCGCGAAGACCAGGTCGGTGTGCAGGCGTGCGTGAAAGAGCTCAAGGTTGTAACCGAGTGCGAGCACGATGCCGACGACGATGAAGATTCCCAAGTAACCACTCGTCTCGAGTGCACCGAAAACTCCCAAGACCACCGCACCACCTAGGCCAAACATTGCAGCGGCCTTGAGTTGCCACGTCGGAATCTCGGTTCCTAGGGGTCTGCCCTGTATTTCATCGAGGGCGTGGGACCCAACCCCGACGGCAAGGAAGAAGGCGAGCACCGTCATCCAAAGGCGAAATGAATTTACCGGGCCCGCGAGACAGGCGCCCACCACCACGAAGGAAAGGTGGCACAGGGTATAGGGAGGGTGCAGCAAGATCCACCAGTCGCGAAGTCCGCTGTTGCGCAGCAAACGAGGGCGGGCGTAAAAAGCAGGGCCCTCGAAATTAGGGAGGTCAGCGGGGCTCGTCACGTCAGTCGTTTCGATATCCCCACATGACGAGCCCGCCACCTAAACTCATGGGCTGACACTCGACGTGGTCGATGCCCGCGTGTTCCCAGGCGCGCAACGTCCAGTCAACCGAGAACTTCTGGTAGTGCTTGGAGATGCTCGGGCCGAGAAAACGCCCCACGTCCCACCAACCCTTGCCGCCCGCGACGTAACCCGCCACCGGCAGGACCCAGCGCGTATAACACCACCATGACAATCGCCACCCGGCATTGCTGGGTACGGCGAACTCGAGATTCGCAATAGGGCCACCGGGCTTGACGACTCGTGCGAGTTCCTTCATCGTCGCCGCGGGGTCGCTCACGTAGCGCAGCAGGTACGTGAACGTCAGTGCATCGAACGTCGCGTCCGCGAAGGGGAGTTGTTCGCCGCGGGCCAGTACCAACGAGACTCGTTCTTCTAAGTGGCTTCGCCTAATGTTCTCGTGACCGGCGCGCAGCATGTCCTCACTGAGATCGACGCCGATGATCCGCGCGGAAGTCTTCTTGGCGAGCCGCTTCGTGACCGCGCACGGCCCGCACGCCACATCAAGCACGAGGCCTGGTTTCGCGCCCACGACGTGCTTGACCATCGCGACTCGCCAGCGTCGGTCCTGGCCGAAGGAAAGGACTTGAGCGAGCAGGTTGTAACGAGTAGGTAGGGGAGCAAATAGAGTGCGCGCGAACTCGTTGGGGGCAGTGCGCGACGCCGAGACGTTCCGGTTTCTAAACATCGACGTGCGACAATCGGGGGTCGCCGACCCGCACGACCGTGAACCTACTCGTGAAGGGTCGCGGATGGCGACACGCCATGTTCATCGGGGTCCTCAACGCTTCGAGAGGATCGCTCGCGTGCCGTTCAGGCTGGTCAATAGGGGCAAAGGATTCAATTTCGCTACCTTAATTGGGCGCGAGGGTAGTTCGTAAGAAAGTCCTGAAAAACAGCCCCTTTTGGGTCTCGGACGTCGACCCGAAGGGGATGATTGGTCCGCTGTATCACTTGCGGGACGATCCTGGTCGTGCGAATCTTTCATGGAGGTTACGACCAGAGGGGAGGAACCAGTGCCGTACGGTTTTGAGGTTTCGGGACTGGTTCCCGCGGATTGCCAGACGGTCTATCAGGCCTGGATGTCGAGCGAGGCTCACAGCGCCATGACGAGGGGAGAGGCGCACATTGATCCCGTCGTGGGTGGGAGCTTTCGTGCGTGGGGTGACTACATCTGGGGCACGACCCAGGAGCTCGAACCGTTTCGTCGCATCGTCCAGTCGTGGCGCACACAAAACTTCACAGACAGCGACGCCGATTCGCGTATCGAGGTGATCTTCGAGCCTGAGGGTGAGAACACGTTGGTGCGAGTCGTGCACACGAACGTGCCGGACGGCGACGTCGGCTACGAACAAGGCGGCTGGACGCGGAGTTACTTCGAGCCGATGAAAGAGTATTTCGCGGCACGACGCTGAGCCCCGCGACTCGGTGCTCGTCCTAGGGCTTCTTGCCGGGGTTGAATTCCACGATCTCCAGTTCAGCGTCATCGCGAAGTGCCTCGTGGTGGGCTACTTGTTCTTGTTCGCGATCAAGGATTTCGTTATCTCGGGCTGCTTCGATATGAACGAGGTGGTCGTCGGCCTCGGGCGAAGTACGAATCAGTTCGTCGAGTTTTAGTTGCAGAACCTTCTGGTGTCGACCTTGGGTATGTTGGATGACGAACAACATGATGAGGGTGAAGGCACTGACAATCGTCGAAAACGCCGTCTCCCAACTACTGGGAAAGCCATTCACCGCGAGGATTACGCCGAAGATCACTATGAGCACCAGCGCCACCATCGAGGCACCCGAGCGTGAAGTGAGATCCCCAACCCAGTGCAGAATTCGACTGATGCGCTGAAGAAATGTTGAGCGTTCCATGATTTCTCCATTAGGTCGGTCCGAGATGTCGGAGAGGTGGATCAAGCCGCGAACTCACGTCGTCTTCGTACGGAGAGACCAGCCACATGATGCTGCGTAGCCAGCCTAAGGGCACAATTTCGTTGGAAATCATCCACTTTCAAGGAAGTCTTCGTGGCCAGCGGGTGACAATACTTATACGTCCGTTTCCGCTACTGTCGGCGTACCATACCTGACTTAAACAGTCAGATTAGTTAGATAAAGTACTGAGACGTCGGGCCGAAGTGGTCGGTCCTTGAGCAGAGGAGATTGAAGTGGCCGAATGGGGCTTTGAAACCCGTCAGATACACGCCGGAACCAGTGCGGACAGCGCGACGGGCGCACGAGCGATTCCGATCTACCAAACGACGAGCTACGTCTTTCGAGACACGGCGCACGCGGCGGCGCTCTTCGGGCTCTCCGAGTTAGGCAATATCTATACCCGCATCATGAACCCAACCCAGAACGCCTTTGAGGAAAGGATTTCGTCACTCGAGGGCGGTGTTGCCGCACTGGCGGTCTCGTCGGGTTCGAGCGCGGAGACAATCGCGATCCTTAACCTCGCCGAGAACGGGGGACACGTCGTGTCCTCGGCGTCGCTCTACGGGGGTACGTATAACTTGTTCCACTACACGTTGCCGAAGCTCGGCATCGAGACCACCTTCGTGGAAAACCCGGACGACGCCGAAGAATGGCGCGCGGCGATTCGTCCCAACACGAAAGCTTTCTACGGCGAGACACTCGGAAACCCCAAGGGCGATGTCCTCAACTTCGAACTGGTTTCCAAGATCGCTCACGACAACAAGATTCCCCTCGTGGTCGACAACACGTTGGCCACGCCCTACTTGTCGCGTCCGTTGGAGCACGGCGCTGACATCGTGGTGCATTCGGCGACGAAATTCATCGGTGGCCACGGCACGTCGATAGGTGGCGTCATCGTCGACGGGGGGAAGTTCGACTACGAGGGAAGCGGACGCTTCCCAGGTTTCACCGAACCTGATCCGAGTTATCACGGCTTAGTGTTCGGTGACCTGCCCGAGGGACTCTTCCCGGCCCGTTTCGTCTTGAAGGCGCGTCTCCAGTATCTGCGCGATATAGGCGCGGCAATTGCGCCACTGAACTCTTTCCTTTTTCTCCAAGGCCTCGAGACCTTGAGTTTGCGGATCGAACGGCACGTGGCCAATGCGACGGCGGTAGCGAAGTGGCTCGAAGCCCGCAAAGACGTTGAATGGGTTCGTTACCCCGGTTTGGCGTCCAGCCCCTGGCACGCCCTCCAGGAGAAGTACCTGCCCAAGGGTGGTGGATCGATCATCGCCTTTGGCATCAAGGGCGGGGTCGACGCCGGGCGCAAGTTCATCGAGGGTCTGGAACTCTTCAGTCACCTCGCCAACGTCGGCGACGCCAAGAGCCTCGCCATCCACCCGGCGTCGACGACACATTCCCAATTGACCGAAGAAGAACAGCGCACTACCGGGGTGAGTCCCGATCTGGTTCGTTTGTCGGTGGGAATCGAGACTCTGGATGACATCCTCGCTGACCTTGAACAGGGCTTTCACGCGGCTCGGGAATGAGTGCTGAATCCCTCGGGTACTGGCGCGAGGGCGACGAACCTGGCCGTCGTCAGTTCGCCACGCTGCGGGGTCATGACGATCGGGGCTTTTCGTTCGAGGGCGGGGGATCGCTCGCGAGCGTGACCGTGGCCTACGAGACCTGGGGGACGCTCAACACCACCGGGTCGAACGCGGTGCTCGTGGAACACGCTCTCACGGGTGACAGTCATGTCTCCGGGGCCTCGGGTCCCGGCCACTTGACCAAAGGCTGGTGGGACGGCGTCGTCGGACCGGGCCTCGCCATCGACACTGACGAGTTTTACGTGGTCTGTCCCAACGTGCTCGGCGGGGCTCAGGGCACGACTGGTCCTTCGTCGCTTGACGGAAGCGGTCGTCACCTCGGTTCGCGATTTCCCAATATCACCATCCGCGATCAGGTGGACGTCGAGGTGGCGCTCGCCGACCACCTCGGAGTGGGTCAATGGCACTGCATCGTCGGGGGTTCGATGGGTGGCATGCGGGTGCTCGAGTGGGCCGTCGGACTTCCGTCGCGTTTGGCTCGCGCGGTGGTGCTCGCGGTGGGCGCCGCTTCAACGGCCGACGAGATCGCATTGAGTTCACTGCAAATCCGAGCCATCCGTCTCGACCCGCACTACCGTGGCGGCGATTACTACGATACCGGATCGGGGCCCTTCGACGGGATGGCGTTGGCGCGCGGCATCGGTCACTTCACCTATCGAACGAGTGACGAGTTCGATGTCCGATTCGGTCGTCTCGACCAGGAGGGAGAGCAACCTCTGCGTGGGGGCCGATACGCCGTCGAGTCGTACTTGCAATACCACGGCGACAAGTTGGTGCGCCGTTTCGATCCCAACAGTTACGTGGTGCTTAGTGAAGCAATGAATCACCATGACGTCGGCCGGGGTCGAGGCGGCATAAAGCAAGCGTTGGGCGCCGTCACGAGTTCGGTGACGGTCATCAGCATCGCGTCCGATCGCCTCTATCCGCCACGGCTCCAAAAAGAGCTGGTGAGCCTCATACCTCAAGCGCGACCCCTCCAGACAGTGACCTCAAGTGTCGGTCACGACGGTTTTCTACTCGAGAGTCAACAGATTGGCTCGGTGATCGGCAAGGCCCTGCGGGAGTGAGAACTCAGGTAATGGCTTTCGTCGCCGTATCTTGCTAGCGCAGGTCGATCCTGCCGCGATGCTCTTTATGACCTTTGAGTGAACGTTTGATCGCTTGGTGCTCGGGCCAAGTAGGGTGGGGGAAGGTTCCATAAGAAGGAATCGGTACCGCTAGATCTAGCCCTCGTTGAGCGTCGACACGTTGTAAGGAGAACCACCGTGACGAGGACAACGAAACTTGGCTGGACTGTCGCGATTTCGAGGGTCGTAGCGCGTGGCGACTGACCGACTGGTGGACATCTTTTCGCTGATGGCCCAGTACGAACGCGATGGCGCCAACGAGGGATCGCTCTGCATGGTGGCGGCCGAAATCACCGAACTCTCGGGTGCGGGCATCGCCCTCAGTCCCAACAAGGTTGACATGACCAGTATGGGAGCCAGTGACGAGGCGTCTACGCGACTGATGGATCTGGAGATCACGTTACGTGAGGGTCCTTGCAATGATGCCTGTGGCGGCGAAGACGCGGTGGAAGATACCGATCTGGTGAACAGCGATACTTTGCGTTGGGTCTTTTACACTCCCCAGGCGATCGAGATTGGGGCCCGAGCAGTTTTTGGTTTCCCGGTACGGATCGGGGCGGTTCGGTTGGGGGCACTGAGCCTCTACCGTGACAAACGCGGTGCACTCACCTACGAACAAGCGTCAAGCGGATACCTGATGGCATCAGTAATAGGGCGTGCCATCCTGGCCATGCAAGCGGGCGCGAGCGGTGGTTCCCTGGCGGCGGAACTCGAGCGCGAGGCGACGTTCGACTTCGCGATTCATCAAGCGGCGGGCATGCTGGCGGTCCAGGGCTCTACCGACGTCGGTGAAGCTTTGGTGCTCCTTCGAGCACACGCCTTTGCCACCGATACGCCAATTTCAACGTTGGCGACCAAGGTCATCGCGCGCCAGACGAGTTTCAACAAGGAAAATGCCACGTGGCTCGAGGAGACGGGCTAGAGGATGACCGCGAGGGTGTAGAATTACCCTATCGATACGGGCGGATTTCCTGCTCCCATTGAGTGCAAGTAAGCGACGGGAGGCGTAGATGACCAGAGAATCATTGCTGGTAGCGACGCTCGTAGAACTAGCGGACAATCTGGTCGAGAACTTCGACGTCATCGATGTCTTGACGTTGTTAAGTGATCGCTGTGTTGAGGCGGTTGACGTGGACGCCGCTGGCGTCATGCTGAAGTCGCCAGGGGGCGAACTCCAGTACCTGGCGTCCTCCAGCGACACCATGAGGGTCCTTGAACTCTTCCAGATTCAGGCCGACGAGGGGCCCTGCGTTGACTGCTTGCGCGACGGATTGGCGATTGTCAATCGAGAACTGGTCGAACCAGACGAACGCTGGCCCCGCTTCACGCCGAGAGCTCGTGAACTCGGTTTCCAGTCGGTGCACTGTTTGCCCATGCGATTGCGGGGTCAGACGATTGGTGCCTTGAATCTGTTCCGCACTGAATTGGGCTTCCTCGATGACGAAGACGTCGTCGTCGCCCAAGCGCTGGCGGACGTCGCGACGATTGCGATCCTGCAGCACCAGTCATCACTCGCCGCCACCACCCTGAACGAGCAGCTGAACCGGGCGCTCACCAGTCGGATAATCATCGAGCAAGCCAAGGGCATGATCAGCGAGTCAACGGGCCGCAACATGGATGACGCGTTCGCGATGCTTCGTGCACATTCTCGCAATCACAATCTTGGTCTTACTAGCGTCGCGACTTCAGTGGTAGAGGGCACACTGAATGCACACGATCTCGACGTGCCAAAGACAACTCCTCGTCACTGACATCTTCTCGACTTCGAGCGTCGTGATTGAGATTCTTCGTGCTTGTGTGCGCAGAGTCGAAGTGGACTTCAGCGTGAAGCAACCGCAACGTCTTTGGTCCCACGACACTCGACGTTTCTGGTGATTCTTCGTTCACCAGAAGTTTCCGCTGTGACTTCGTGAATGAGTGTTACACTGTGAATCAGGACGTCCGGACTCCGCATCCTCCCCTTGGCAGAAAGTCAAGGTTGAGAGAAGCGAGGTCTGATGAGTCTTTTCGGGAAATTTCCGCTCTTGCTACCCGCGACCTTGGTCGAGATGGCGGCTCCGAGTACCTACGTAACACGCCTCATCCCATTACAACCCACCAATCCGGTGGGCGCCGTAGAAACTAGCGCGCTCGAGCAACCGCCCGGCTCACCCTCTTCTGTGGCCTGCTAATGAGCCTGGTCAACAAATGTGACGCCGGTGATCAACACCAGGACCGGTCGGCGACGAGCGCGACAGTGAACGCCCTCGGAGGTTCGCGAGCGGAAGAAGACTTCGAGCAGTCATTCTCTGAGTTGTTCGCTTCGGCCAGCGAACGAATCAAAATGAACGACATCGACGCGGAAAGCGATTTCTACGAGAGCGTCCGCCAATCGCTAGGTCGGCTTCGCGATCAATACGACTTCGCTTCCGGCGATGCTGTCGCCAATCCTGAATGAAGAATCGTCCCCCCAACGACGAGGTTGTCTCCGAGATGACGAAGCGTCACGCTGAACCCTCGCCGGTGTCGCACGAGAACGATGATCCCGACACAGAGGTAGCCCTGCGCCCGTCGTTTGCGACGGGATTCCGGGTGGGCGCCGAATCAGCGACGCTACAACAACGCAGGGTGAGTTGGGGAAACTTGCTTTGGAGCGACTTCACCGCGCAGCAGCCGTACGTGACGTCCGTGCCCTTTTCGACGTCCAGTGACAACAACGGTAAATCATCGCTGGTCAACGCCGAGCCATATCAGCCGAAATCAGATTGGCCGCTCTTGCCACGGGCGCGTGGGCAACTGAGTGAGTTTGTGCTTGGTTCCTTCAAGTCTGATTCGACGTTTTCGAGAATGTTGCCATCGGTGCAGGTTGCCGACCCGCTCAACGACGATGACTTTCAATTAGCTCTCTTTCTTTGTTACGAACTGCACTACCGGAGTGTGTCGTACCTCGAACTGGAATGGGACCCCGTCCTGCTTAGCCTTCGACGCGACATGGAAGACGTGTTCGTTCGCGGTTTACGTCGCTACGGCTATCAAGTCGAGAGTCGTCCGGAACATGCGCTGGCGACGCTTGACGCTATGGTCCAGGCGACGAAGGTAAAGGATGTCGCTGAGTACTTAGAAGTGCGGGGGACGCTCGATCAGATGCGTGAATACTGCGTACTTCGATCAGTGAGCCTCTTGAGGTCCGGCGACGCCAGTGCGTTCGGTGTTGCTCGGCTAAAGGGCCGGGCGAAGGCGGCGATGGCGCGCATCCAATTCGGCGAATTGGGTTGCGGCAATGCTCGTGCGATGAATTCCTCGCAATTCTCGACGACCATGACCAGCTTGCAACTTGATCCCAATTACGGCGCCTACACAGATCACCTACCAGCGGTGTCGCTGGCGGCGGCGAATCTCGAATCGCTCTTTGGACTACACCAAAAGTGGCGGGGCGCTCTGGTCGGCCAGCTGACCGTGGGCAAGATGCTCTCGGTGGACGCAATGGACCACTGCTGTCATGCCATGCAACGTCTCGAAGGAAACGCGGCGGGTAGCCAGTACTTCGACGCGCGACTGAACACTGACCCCATCCATGCCTTCATCGCGCGTAATCAACTGGTGGCGGGCCTACTGGAGACTGATCCGACTTTAATTGACGACGTGCTGTTCGGCGCTCGCGCCCATCTCGCGCTTGAGGACAACCTCGCTCACCACGTGTTAGCTGCGTGGTCGAAGGACCATTCATCACTTCTTCCGTGGAGCGTTACACCTCAAGTCGAGCTCTCTCACGTTATAGATCAGATGAACGGCACTCCACACGAGGTATTCGAGCACGGCGAGCAGAGAGAATCGGCATGA
>Ga0302189_10000160_pt1 | contig 54454 bp, 35 predicted proteins | sample II_Bog_E2_2_FD_194551 | JGI IMG/M metagenome (GOLD analysis project Ga0302189, IMG submission 194551) | Peat permafrost microbial communities from Stordalen Mire near Abisko, Sweden - II_Bog_E2_2 | ecosystem: Environmental > Terrestrial > Soil > Wetlands > Peat | place: Sweden: Abisko...
TCCTGGGCCGTTGCTTCATGCGGAGAGCGTCACCGTCAGATGCTGTATAGGCGCAGCCTCGAACGCAGCTTCAAGCGTCTCTGAATCCGCAAAGACCTTGTCTTCTAAATGCCTAGCCGGAAAAGAGAAACGTAGCTCACTCTCCTCAAAAGGCCACGGCGTGAGGCGAAAATGACGAGAGGCGATTGGCAGCACCTGCACTTCGGTGGTTGTTCCGTCATTCAGTGGAAGGGGGTGCAACAGGTGCGTCGGAGCACCGTATGCCACGCACGATAGCAGCGAAAGATTGTCGCACGCCTGCAACAAGTGAAAGTGTTCCACAATCGTATTCTCAGCTCGCTCAATAGGAGGCAACGAATCGTCCGCGGCGATTTTTTTTTGTAACTCCTGCTGATATTCGCGCTGCCGCTCAAGAAACTCATCCAGCAACAACAGCCCATCCGGCGCAATCGTCGTGCGATCGGCATGAGCGGTAAGCAGATTGTAAGTATGCATGGCGATGAGCAAGCCGGCGTATGGGTCCTCGTCCGCGACGATGCGTAGGGCTCGGGCGCGGACCGCTAAATACTCTTCGAGATCGATCTCCTCGAACGCGGAGTATTTGCCGACAAGTTCAATCGAAAACGCGGAAGGCTTACCCTGGCGCGTGATGGAAGGATGCGCGTCCCGCGCAGCCCAGCCGTCGTCATGGCAAGCGATGCCCTTGAGCACGCGAGCGCGAGGCTCCGGCTTGTGGAATTGCGCGTTGCCCCATGCAGCCCCAAACTCACCAGCCAAACGTGCATGATCCGGATGCGAGATCAACCACCACCCCTTCTCCGATTCCATCCGTAGCATAGACCTTCTCCTACTCCGCAGTCTGCGGTAAGCTCGACTCATGCCAGTTATGCAATGCCAGCCACTCAAAGAACATCACAATGAAAAAGAACGAGAAACCAAGCACCGTTGCCGCAAACACCAACGCAAACAGATACGCCGTCTCCATTTGATTGTTGGCATAGATGATGGCATATCCCAGTCCGCCCTCCCCTACCCGCACAGACCCGGCAAACAATTCGCCCATGATGCCCCCGACTACGCTAATGCCGGCGGAGATTCGAATTCCAGCAAAGAGATTCGGTAATGCGTTTGGTAGCCGCAGCTTGAAAAGGGTCTGGGCCGGCGTAGCCTTGTGCATTACAAATAGGTCGACCAGGTTTTCGTCCACGCTGATAAGTCCTTGCGTCGTATTGGCAATGATGGGTGCCAGGCAGATGACGAACGTAACCACCATCACAGAGAATATTCCCGCTCCCAGCCAATCGATGATCAACGGCGCAATGGCGACAATGGGGACGGTCTGTAGCAGGATGGTGTAGGGGTACAGCAACTGCCGTAGCCATCGCCACTGCGCAAACACCATGGCCACAGCCACGCCCACAACAATGCTGGACGCAAGTCCACCCGCTGCTTCCTCGGTTGTAATTACGAGCGAATTCAAGAGCGAGGGAAAGCGGTCACGGAGTGCGGAAGCGACGACCAGCGGCCCGGGAAGAATATACGGCGGCAGATGATTGAAAGTTACGACAGCCTGCCAAAGGCTTATCACGCATGCGAAGACGATAAGGCTGTTGAGTGCCAGCATACCTTGTCTTTTCATAACGCATGCACCCCCCGCAACAGCCGCGACGCCAGTGCGATCTGTTCCGCAAACTCATTTGACTCGCGTGTTTCGGCATTGCGCGGCCAGGGCAGATCCACCTTCAACTCGTGCGCGACACGCCCTGGATGCGCCGCCAGAATCACAATTCGCGACGAGAGAAACACTGCTTCGGCCACGGAATGCGTAACGAACAGCACCGTCCATTTCTGCTCGATGTACAGCCGCAACAATTCTTCGTTCAAGCGGTCGCGGGTCATCTCGTCCAACGCTGCGAACGGTTCATCCATCAACAGGATGCGCGGCCGGCTTACCAGCGCGCGCGCAATGGAAACGCGCATCTTCATGCCGCCGGAGAGCTGGCGAGGATATCGTTTTGCCACCTGGCTCAGGCCAACCACCCTCAGCATTTTCGCCACTCGCTCCTTACGCAGAAGCCGCGCGGCATACTCAAGTTCCATCCCCAACCCAACGTTTTGCTCTACGGTTCGCCACGGCAGCAGTGTGGCGTCCTGAAAAATAAAGCTCATTAGCTCGCGCGCATTCTCGGGCGTCATGCCATTCACCTTTACCTGGCCTTCGCTCGCCACACTCAGCCCCGATACCAGCTTGAGCAGCGTGGACTTGCCGCAGCCGGATGGGCCTAGCAATGTGACAAACTCCCCGCGGTCAATTTTGAGAGACACACCTTGCAAAGCAACCGCCGCGTTGCGATAGCGCTTGCCAACCCCATCAAGCACAATTTCGGGAATAGACCCCTTGCTCTCTGTCACCATCCTGGCTCTCCCGCCAATGGAAGATAAATTGCGGAAGGATACGCTGCGGTGTGCAATATCTGTTGTGTGGAACGCCTCCAACTCCATTGATCCGCAAGTTGTGGCGGAACGCCAGTCGAGGGATTGCGGTCAAAGAGGGGAAATGCCGAACTCGCTATCTCCAGGCGCAGACGTTCTCCGCGCGCAAGACTAAAGGCGATTGGTTCCAGCTTGAACTCCCAAGCATGAATCTCATCCGCCGCATACCCTGCATCGCGGAACAGCCACGAACTGCGCGCAATTCCAATCGACAGGAACTCTGCTCGTCCGCTTGAAGTAACTCGCACCAATTTTGCTGTGAAGTCCGCATAAGCCGCGGATGTCGAAGCATAAAGCGTAACGCGGGGATGACCGAATATTTCCGTGGAGCGAAGTGCCGCCTCCGAAGTATAGATCAGCAGGTTGTTCCCCGATTCAAGCACCGCCTGGTCGTATGACCCGCTCAGCGCCTGCGGCCCTCCCGGCGCTGTTACAGGAACCTCCGGGTCATAAACAAATACGTCGCAAGGCTCTTCGCCATCGGGCGCATCGCTGGCGAGACGTCCATCGCCCTTGCGCGAATTGGCCTTTCCTTCGCTGCGTAAGTACATCGGATAAGCGGCCTCTGCCGGCCACTCTTCAGCGCGCCGCCAATCGCTTGAACCAATCGTAAAGTAACGTATGCGCGGCTCGCCGCTGAATGATCCCAAATCCTTGAGCCAGTGATCGAACCAATTCAGCAGTATGGCATCGGTGTTTAAATTGGCTGCTTCGCCAAGGTTTAAATCGCCTGCTCGATCACTCCATGGAATATGCACCCACGGGCCGGCTATCAAATATTGATTCTCGCGCGCATGGTGGCTGCCCGCTCCATCGCGAAGCGCGAGGTAGCCAGCGATCGAACCTTCCAGATAGATATCGAACCATCCGGCTATGTGCAGCGCAGGTATACAAATGCGATCGAGCCGGCCGCTGATATCCATACCGGACCAGTAGTCGCCCGGCTCGCGATGCGCAAACCAATCTCGAACATAACTCGGTAACGCAAGGTTTGAGATTGCAGGATGATTTGCATACGAAACTTTTCCAACCTCCGCGCGAATGTCCGCCCATGCAGCCTCCAGTCTGTCGCTTGCTTCGCGCAAGCCAAGCCGCCGCGCATCTTCGCGTAACATCTGTATGCCCCAACCAAAACTGGAGCTAAGCCGCAACGCTCCCTGGCAATAAAACCATCCATGATAAAGATCGGCTGCCGTCATATGCGGCGCAATACACCTCAGACCCTCAGGCTGCTCCGCTGCCGCCAGCAACTGCGTCGCGCCCTGATAAGAAAACCCATACATACCGATGCGCCCGTTGCAGGCAGAATGACTGCGGAGCCAGGCGATTGCCTGCGCGCCATCGGTGCCTTCGTTACGAAAAGGGTAAAATGCGCCCTCCGAACCTCCGCGTCCCCTCACGTCCTGTATCGCAACGTGATAGCCGTGCCGCGCAAACCACACAGGATGCGCGTATACCACCGTCGAAGCAATATCGCGTCCATAAGGTTGGCGCATCAGCAGCGTCGGCCACGGCCCATCGCCCGCGGGATAGTAATGATCCGAAACGAGCACTGTTCCATCTGTGAGCCGGCACTCAACTCCGCGCTCCAGGCGAACCCCGCTTCCGTAATCGACAAGAGCCATCTTCAAACTCCGTGCCTCGGCGCAAAGTTATACATGGCAATAAGAATCTCGGCGATGCGCGCCGCTGCCTCGTTCGACCATCGCTCGCCATTCTCTGCCGTCGCCGTTGACGGATCGCCCATTACTCCGCTGGGGGCAATGTCTTTGGTAAGCCATGCAAAGTTCGCCGATGATCCCTCCGGTTTAAGTAACTCCGGCTCGTCAATGCGAGCAATGTAGTTCGATGTGTACTCTTCCGTATGCACTAACTCGGGCGCTCCATGCAGCAGAAACGCTGTCTCGATTTCGCCTGCATGGAAGCCATAAGCGCGCTCCTGCTTGCTCACGCCTTCAAACGGCGCGCCGGGTGAACCAAAAAGCGAGAAGGTGCGCAGTCCAAACTCTGCGCGCAGATCGCGTGCCAACACGTCTACCAGCGAAGTGTTGCCTCCATGCGTGTTATACAGGACCAACTTCTGAAATCCACTCGCAGCAACGCTTGCTCCCAGGTCGCGCACCACGGAAAGAAAGGTCTGCGCGCTCACCGAGAGAGTCCCCGGAAATCCCGCATGCTCGTTGCTCTTGCCGTAGCATACCGGCGGAAGAGCATAGATGGGAAGATCGCGAGGAACCAACGCCAGCGCGTTGCCCAGAAGAAGGTTGTTGATCAGCGTATCTGTGGCCAGGGGCAAATGGTGTCCATGCTGCTCGATGGCCGCCGTGGGAAGCACCAGCAGTGTGGAAGCGCGCGGCAACGCGTCCACCTGTTTCCATGTGAGATAGGCAAAGTTGCGCTCGTCGGGAATCCATGTCTTCACTTTGTCACCGCCTCTTTGCGAAAGCTGATCATTTTGCCCGGATTCAGCAAACCGCGCGGATCGTATTTTTGTTTCGCCAGCAGTTGAATGTTATCCCCACGGAAACGACCGCCGTCTTCCAGAGAATTCACATGCGGGTTGGCGACAAAGACGCCGATCGACCTGCAATAGGCAATCATCTCGTTCAATCGCTCCTCGGTCGTAAAGCGCACCACGGGGATTGCTCCGGGAACTACCACGCCGTCGCCGTTCTTCATAAACTCGATGTGAAAAACTATTTCGTCACCGAATCGCTCGCGCAACAGTCGAAACTGTTCCTCGCAATCCGTAGGTGAAAATCCGCATTGAAGATAGGTGTACGCGGGATTGGCCTTCATGGCCCACAGCGTCGTGTGGTTCCACGTATAGTCACTCAACAGGGGCTGAGTGCGCGGCCCTTCGTACGGTCCGCGGAAGGTTACCTCGCCGCCGGCCAGTCCCGCCTCCGCGCCTAGAGCGCCAACCTGATCGGTTGCAATCATGATGAGCGCCAGGGCCTTGCCTTCGCGGACGATTGGTCGAACCGGTGTGAAGAATGAGGGGATGGGCCACTCGAATACGGTTGCAAGACGCTTTCGCCAGGTAACATCCTCTGCAATTGATTGCGTAAATCGGAACGCCCGCTCATAACTGTCGAAGGCTGCGGTCAACTGCATCCAATCCACGGCCGGGGTCAGCGCGAACCATATCCGCGTTATCACGCCGTTGGTTCCCCATGCGTGCAGAATCTCATGCACAGCCGCACCCTCATGCAACACAACCCGTGGCTGCTCTTCCATGGTCACCACCTCAAATGCGCGCACCGTGTCGAAGTCGCGCAGCCCGCCGTGCGTCACCGAGCCAATGCCCCCCGACCCACCCGCGAGAAAACCTCCGAGCGACGCTTTCACCAGTGTTGACGGATACATGCGCAACTCCCATCCAAGCTTGCGGGCCTCCGTCTCAAGTGCGCCAAGGCGCAGTCCCGGCTGGCACACTGCTACGCCATCGGGAGTAATCTCTTCCAGTTTGTCCATCAGCGAAAGGTCCAGCACGATGCCGCCTTCGAGCGGAACACACTGCCCGTAGTTGCCAGTGCCCGCGCCTCGCACTGTAACTGGAACTTCATTACGCCAAGCGTAACGCATCACCGCCAACACCTCTTCGACGTTGACCGCCTGCACAACCACATCGCCAACCTTGCCTGCAAGCAACGGGCGCAACACCGGCGAATACCAGTAGAAGTCGTGCGAAAGGCGATCAAGCACCGCCGGCGCGGTTAACACTCGCGCTCCATCGGCGATAACTTCAGATAACTCGACCGCAAGTGCGCCTCGCATTGCAGAAGACCTCTCAAATCAACTTACTTTGCGGGTTGACCAAAGGCGGAATGCCCGCAGCATCTGGGGATGGGTAAAAAGAGCATAGCATTCATCGCGGAGGATCGGGCCGTCCACGACGCATATCATATCGCTGCGCTCGGCCACTTCAGTCGCCGGAATACGGATCTGGTTGCAATGGCGATTTGCATCTTCGATCGTCGCGCCGTAGACCACGCGGTCCAGGCCCGCCCACAACGCCGCGCTCATGCACATGGGACAAGGTTCGCAGGTGGTGTAAAGCGTATATCCGGCCAGCGATAGCAACTTCAGCCGCATGGTCGCCTTGCGAATGGCACGGACTTCTGCATGGGAGCTAGGATCGCACTCTTGCTTGACCGCATTCAATGCGCGCAGTAACAAGTTTCCGGAACCCGTATGAACGATGGAAGCGCCGAACGGCCGCGGGGCCGCTGTATTCAGGGATCGCCCGGTGAAGGCAATAAGCGCGGCCATCTGTTGAATGTCGGGGGCCGAGTCCGAACCATGGTCGCGAACGCCTTTTTTGTTCGCCCTTGAGCGGGGCCCGGAGGTGGATGTAACTCCCATACTCGAACTTAGCACGGCGTCCGCTACAAGCGCTCCACAAAAATTCCACGCCGCGCGCCGGTGCTGTTAGCCCCTACAATCTCTCTATGACGAATATCCCTTGGACCATCCGCGGACTCCGCCGGGCGCTCGCGAAGGGAGCGCTGCGGCCATCCGATCTCGCTGACCAGGCCTTGGCGTGCGCGAACGGAAACCCGGGCCGAAATACATTTCTCTGGCAGGACGCAGCCTGGACTCGTGCGGAAGCTTTGCGTGCCGCGGGCATGCCCCGCACCGACGGAGGGCCATTCGGCGATGGACGGGATGCGCTTTGGGGCCTGCCGATTTCTGTGAAGGATTGCTTCGACCTGGCTGGCGCGCCCACCAGTTGCGGAGTGCATTTTTATCGCGACTTGCATGGGCAGGCAACGCGCGACTCGTGGCTGGTAGAGCAGCTCCGAGCGGCCGGAGCGGTGATTACAGGCAAGACGCATCTGCATCCCCTGGCATATGGCATCACCGGCGAAAACGCGGATTATGGTGACTGTTTGCAACCCACCGACCCCACGGCGTTTACCGGCGGCTCCTCGAGTGGCGCAGCGGCCAGCGTGCAGGAAGGCTCGGCAGTTGCCGCGATCGGTACCGATACAGGCGGTTCAATTCGCGCACCCGCCGCACTTTGTTCGCTCGCCGGTTATCGCGCTTCCCTCGGCCGCGGCGATTGGCGCGGCGGCGCGCACCTGGCCGAATCGTTCGACACCATGGGCTGGCTGTTTCGCGACCTCGAAGATGCTCCCCTGCTGGCCGGCATCTTCGCACCAAAGGAATCTCCTCCCACCCTCCGCTTCACCCGCCTGGCCGTCGTCGACGACAGCTTCCTTCACGATTGCGAACCGGAGATCCTCTCCAGCCTGCACGTGGCCATCGGAGAACTCGAAGCCCTCGGCCTGCGCGTGTCCTCAGTAAGCGTCGATTGGTGGTCTGACTCCTTCGATATCTTCGCGCCCATCCAGGCGTGGGAAGCCGCCCGCATTCATGCCGGTCGCTTTCAGCATTTCGAGCCCTCGATCCACGAACGGTTGGAGTGGGGCGCGCGCCTCGCGCCGAATGAAATTGCCGCCCTCCGCCAACGTCACGCAAACTTCCGTGCGCACATGGACGAACTGCTCGCCGCGCACGAATTGCTGCTCCTTCCCGCAGTTCCTGTTGCTCGCCTTGCCGCCGGCGCAGATCACAGCAAGACCCGCGGACGACTGCTGCGCTACACCACGCCATTCAGCCTGGCCGGCGTACCGGTGGTCAGCATTCCCTGCGTCTCAGGCGGAATGCAACTGGCTGCCGCTCGCGGTTGCGACGAATCGCTCCTTCAACTCGCCGCGCAGTTGGGCGCGCGAAGAAATGCGGAAGCAGCGGCGAAGCTTGCGTGATAGCTTTCCTATATAGAAAGTGTTTTTGGAACACATTGAGGCCGCATTGAGATTAAGCAGATTCTTCCCTTTTGCCGCACTCGTTTTTCTTGTCGCATTCGCGGGTTGCCGCAGCCATCGGCCCGCCACTGAAAGCGGCCTGGAGCCAATTCGCCTTCAGCTCGATTGGTATCCACAACCCGAACATGGCGGCTTTTTCGCGGCGCAGCTTTTGGGCTACTACAAAGCCGAAGGCCTCGACGTGAACATTCTCCCTCTGCCGCAGTATGGCAGCGTCGCGCAGCTTGTCTCCACCGGTAAGGCCGACCTGGGACTCGGCTCCAGCGACCAGATCCTTGAGTGGAACTCGAACGGTCTTCCCCTCATGGCGGTCTCCGCCACCATGCAGCACGACCCTCAGGCGATCATGGTCCATCAAGAGTCGCCTATCCACGACTTCAAGGATCTTGAAGGTCGCGCAATCGCCGCGCAAACCGGCGCAACATGGCTCAAATACGTTATTTCTCGTTATAAGTTGCATCAGGTTCGCGAGATACCATCCACGCTGTCCATTGCTAACTTCCTTGCCGACCCGAGTTATGTGCAGCAGATATTCATTACCAGCGAACCCTTCTTCGCTCGGCAGGCTGGCTCTCAAGTGCGCACCCTCCCCATCAGTTCCTCCGGGTACGATCCCTACCGAGTCACTTTCACAACCCGTGAATTCGCCGCCCAACACCCTGACCTCGTGGCAAGGTTTGTTCGCGCCAGCATTCGCGGCTGGCAGGAATATCTTCGCAATCCCGAAGCCACCAACGCTCTCTTGCTCAAGCTGAACCCAGCCCTGAACCCTGCGCAGGAAGCTTACACCGCTAACACCCTGCGGGACGGTGGATTCATCACCGGCGGTGACCCCACAGGCTTCCAAATTGGACACATGACCGCCGAACGCTGGCAGGCCACGCACGACCAGCTCAGTTCCCTCGGCATCCTGCATGCCCCTGTGGACCCGGCTTCCACTTACACTTTGAAATTTGTTCCCTGAGCCGAATGAAATTTTGCTCGCGTATCTTGTTTGCCGCGGGTTCCATCGGCAAAGGAATCCATTTCATCCTCGCTCCGACAGTCGGTCGTGTAATGTAATTCCATAGGATGAGTTCGATGCCCGTCGCGACGCTAACCTATTCCGGCACAGATGGACTGCTCTCGGTCGTTCTCGATCGCGTTTCTACTTCGATTGGCCGATCGCAGGGGCAGGATGTGGTGCTTCAGGACCCTGCGGTCTCTCGCAAGCATGCCGTGATCGTGCGGGACGAGGATATCTACGCCGTGGTGGATCAGAACAGCACCCATGGCACATTCCTGAACGGCGCGCGCATTCAGAGGGCTGTGCTCAAGCCCGAAGATGTATTGCAGATGGGCTCGCTGAACGGCCCCAGAATTCGCTTTCATATTCCTCGGGACGAGGAGTCGACTGGCGGCGAACACGCCTCCCGGGCCGGCAACCGCGACCTGCTCACTTCGCTGAGGGAGCTGCAGCTTCCCGCCGGCGAACTTCGCACAGCGGCGCGCGAGATGGAACAGCTAAACTGGCTGCTTCATGCGGCGCACCGGCTCAACGAGGGCGGAGCCATCGAGGATATTCTCGGCGTGCTGCTGCAACTTACATTGCAGTTGACAGGCGTGGAACGCGGATTCGTTTTTCTGTGCGATGACGGCGAGATGCATTTTGCGCAGGGCCTCGGCGCAGAGGGAAAGATCGTTGATGAAGATTTGACCATCTCGCGCCGGGCCATGCGGAAGGCCATCGAAAGCGAAGTGAAGTTTTCAGTAAGCGACACACTTACCGACGACCGCGCTTCGGAATGGTCAAGCGTGATGGCGAACAAGATTCGCAGTATCTACTGCATTCCGCTTCGCAAGCGCGCATCCACCAGCGCTCCGGCGCAGTTGCTTGGGCTGCTCTACCTTGACAGCCAGATTGGGCCAGGCTTCCTGTCCGCGGTCGATCATCAGGTGCTGGACACAATCGCCATCGAAGCCTCGGCGCTGCTGCACAATGCATTGCTCGCAAAAGCCGAACAGCAGGCCCGCCAGGCGCGCGAGGAGCTTGCCGTAGCGGCCAGGATTCACAGCGGCTTGATGTCCATTGTCCTGCCGGTGCTGAACTATGCGGCGCTGCAAGCCAGAAGCGTGCCGTGCCTGGCCATCGGTGGGGATTTTTACGACGTTGCGGCGCTCGACGACTCCGTATGCGTCACCGTTGTCGACGTTTCCGGAAAAGGCGTTCCGGCCGCAATCGTGGCGGCCACACTGCAGGGCATCATTCACACCCAGTTGCTTGCGCGGCAAAGCCTGCCTGATATTGCGGCAATGGTCAATCGCTTTCTATGCTCGCGCGACGTGGGAAAGTACGCGACCATGATCATGTTGCGCCTGTTCCCCGACGGACGCGTCGAGTACATGAACTGTGGCCACATTCAGCCTGTCGTCATCCTGGGCACGGAGGTCCGGCGTTTGGAAGAGTTTAATACTGTCGTGGGACTTGTGAGTGGAGCAACCTATAACTCAGCGCATGACTCACTGAACCCCGGAGAGCGGGTCCTCCTCACCACCGACGGCATAACCGAGGCCGAGAACAGCGCCGGCGAGGGGCTTGGCGACCAGGGATTCAGCACAATTGCCCAGCAGCGGGATATCGACGGAATATTGGAGTATGTGGTGAGGTATCAGGCGCCCAACCCGGCGCAGGACGACATAACCCTGATTGAAATCCGGTACACGGGCCAGGCTTGAGGCGGATGTCGCCGAGGCGATCCTGGTCGGGCTCGCTCCTATATCAGTGCTTATCCGGCAAGGGTGCGGTGAGCTGTTCACCAAAAAAATGTAAAATGCCCTCTTTGTCTGGGATCTTGTATTCTTTTCGCAACTGCTGGAGGGTTGCGAATCTCTTGTCAGGGCCAATCACATCGGCCGCGCCGGTTTTTTCGTCGACCGAGTATCCGCCAACCGCATCGGCCAGTGGCGCCAGCAGTTTACTGTCTTTGGTATTTCCCGGGGCCGGAGCAAAGCGAAAAATATGCATTCTGTAGTAGCCGCTACCGCTAACGGTTCGGGCGGTGACTTCAATCTCTCGTCCATCCGTGCTGAACGACGCGGCGTAGACGTCTTCGCCCAACCCGATCGGTTCCCCAATAGGTTTGCCTGTTTTTGTGTCCCAAAGCTGCGCGCTCGCTAAGTTCGAGGTCACAATCATGTTGCCATCCGGGCTGAAATATGGCGCGGCGCGGGTGTTGGCAATATGGATGGGGGCGCCTATTCTTCTTCCGGTCTTCACCTCCCATACTTGCATTAGGCCCTGACTCAAACCGTTCTTTACTTCAGTCATCACATATTTCCCCCCTGGGTCGGGGCTGAACTGCGCACTGACGACGGTTCCCGCGTGCTGCAGCGGACTGCCGATTGGCTCGCTGGTAAAAGCATCCCAAACCTGAGATGTACGGTCGTCGGATGCGGTAGCAACGCGCTTTCCGTCCGCGCTAAACTCCGCGTCGTTCACTGCGCCACCATGCTTAATCTCATTCCCAATGGGCTTGCCGGAAACGGCATTCCATAATTGCGCGCCCCAGGAGTATTCGCTAATCACTCTGGAGCCATCGGGACTGAAGCTATGTCCCACAATTCCATCGTGCTTGAAATAGCCCTGGGCCATGCCGGTGGTTGCGTCGAAGATGCTGTCTGTATTGCCGCTCGAAACCAAAATGCGCTTTCCATCCGGAGAGAGATCGATCAGCCCGGACCCAGACAAAGCAGGCCCGATCGGCTTGCCGGTCCTGAAGTCCCAAACCTGAGCATCGTTATAGCCGGCCAGAGTCTTTCCATCCGGCTGATAGATCGCCTTATACCGCAGCACACGCCAGCATCCATCGCCAGGGTTTCCGAATGAATTGGCAATAACCTGCGAATCCGAATCGCCGACTGGGAGCGCGGTGAGGACATAAGCGCCAGTATCGTCCAGCAGTCTGAAGTTTCCCCCTTCGGTCCCAACCACGCGCAGACCATCCGGGGTCTCAACCAGTCCAAGAGCCACGAATCCTTTCGGCTCAATCGGCTTTCCGGACTCAATCCCGGGATCGTCAAGTTCCCAAACCTGAGCCCCCGCGCCTTCGGACGAAGTCAAAATCCTCCCACCGTCGCGGCTGATTCCGACGCTGTTCACGTTGCCCCGATGCGGTATCCGGCCGCCGATGGGATGGCCTGTCGCCGCATCCCAAACCTGAACTCGATTGTCAAGCGACTGGGTCACGATCCGCGTGCCGTCATCGCTGAAAATAGCCTGCTGAAGGGCATCGTCGTGCTGCAAGAGCTTTGGCAAATCTTCGCATGCGTCTTCGTTTGCGCCGTCCCGCTGATCGCACTTGGTCCAATGCCAAATCGCAGCTGTGGTGTCATAGGACGCGGTCACAACCGTGTTGCTATCCGTGGGGCTGAATTCAGCATTTTGCACATCGTCCTTGTGCTTCAGCGTGCTCATGAGTCTCAGGTTGGCGTCATTCCGCGGCGGGGTTGCCCATACCTCGACTCTTGCGTTGGCTCCTCCACTGGTGGCAGTGACAAAAAAGCGGTCGTCCCAACTAAAGCTGGCGGTGTTGATCCAATTCGATTCTTTCGGCGTGGATGCAACCAGCGCACCCGTCGCTGCATTCCACACCTTTGCGGTTCCATCGTTCGATGCCGTGAGAACAAGCTTCTCGTCATGGCTGAAAGTAAGTGAGTTGATGAGTTGCTCATGCGCAAGGGTCGCTCCCACCTGCTTGCCTGTTGAAGCGTCCCAGATCACGGCGGTGTAGTTGGAGATCGTCGCCGCCAGATTGCCGTCCCAACTCAGGTTAGCGAAATAGATATCGCTCGAATGCTCGAATTTGCCCAGCGGCTTAAAGGTTCCGGTGTCCCAAACCTGCGCCGAATGACCTGAGACGACCATCAGGCGCCTTCCAGTGAAGTCGAAGAAGAGATAAGTCAGGCGGCCGTTCCCATTGAGCGTTTTGAGCAGCTTTCCCGAGTCCGCGTCAAAGAGCTGCACCGTCCCATCTTTCAATCCAATCGCCGCCAACCGCCCATCCCTGCTCAGATCGCCAGAACTCACCTCCGCCCGATCGAAGGAAAGCTTCGGCAGCCACCATTTTTTCTCCGTTAGTAAGGTGGTCATCCATGCGTGCGTCTTGACCGAATCCGGAGCATATTTGTATGCTTCTGCGAAATACGCCAGCGCCAGCCCGGCAGGCTGATGTTGTTCAATCGCGGACTCTGCGCTTGCCATGTAAGTCGCCGCGGTTGCCCGCCGTGCCTTGGAGAGTTCAAGTTGGGCCCACACCGCCATCGCAACGGCCGCCACTCCTAACACCGCCACGGTACAAAAGGCGGCAATCTGGGTCTGTCTCCTCAGATTCCTGGTTGCCGAGGCTGCCAGAAACTCGTTCTCTTCCGTCGTCAATGGATGGTTCTTTCTTGCCCACGCTCTCGCCTTCTTCAGGCTCTTGCCAAGAAACAGCAAACCTTCCGGCTTGCCTTGCTCTTTCCAAACAGAAGCTGTCTTCTGCAGTTCGCTCAAGTGCAGTTCTAACCACGTACTGTTATTTTCCTGCACCGGCTTGATCAACCGATCATGGGAGAGTTCAAACCATGTGGCTCCCGCTCGCTGTTCCCCGCGCACCAGGTGGGCCTGAATCAGGCGCTCGACAAGCGTGTTGTCGAGCCCTCCACTCTCGCCCGCCTCCAGCAGAACCTGCCCGCGGGTATTTCCCCGCGTAATCAGCATTCCGCCCACCCATTCCCGAATCGAGCGCTCCATGCGCTCGTTGCCGCCGATCCACTCGCGAAAGGTCCCCTCCACTCGCTCCACCGCGCCGGTCGCCCTTTTCACTTCGCCGTCGTAGTATTCGGCCAGCGCGCTGGTAACATCCCCAAACGAGTCGATGTCCTCATCTTCAATCACCTTGCGGTCAGGCGCCATTCGCTCCCACAGGTTGCGGCAAACTACCTGTAGTTGGAGCGGCTCGATATACCGGCCTGGTTCGCTCTTGAATTTGCCTCCCGTTTGCTGCACCTGCATCGTGGCCAGGTCGGCGACAATCCTGCCCAGCGCCTGGGGCGCAAAACTGCGGCCTGCGGATTCCACCGTCCTGTCAATCGTTTCCTGTGCCGCTTTCGTTCCCAGAAGATCGAGGCGAAAGCGGTTTTTCAGGTGCGTCGGAAGCTGCTCCGCATACGGGTCGAACGGAGCGAGATAGTCCTCGCGGATCACGAACAGCGCCCAGATGCTTGGGTTATCCTGGAGCAGCTTCCCCAACTGCGAAAAGAATTCCTTCTTGGCCTCCACTCCAAACGGATCAGCGGTGAGCACCTCTTCGAACTGGTCGAAGATCATCACAATGTTCTTGGGCGCGGAAGGCCGTTGCGGACGCCCCGCCACATAGTCTTGCAGCGTCTGGGAGGAAAGGCTTTTCTCCTCGCGTTGCAACCGCTTCGGAACCCCCGCCTCGAACCCAAAGATGCAACTGCGGACATAGCGATTCACGCCATGGGCGTCCGTTTCCGGCTCCAGGTTTACACGCACCGGCTTCCACACGTCGAACTGCTGCGCCAGCCGCGAAATCAGCCCTGCCTGGACAAGAGAGCTCTTGCCCGCGCCGGACGGCGAGTAAAGCAGAACGATCCGCTCGGCGTAGAGCAGGTCGTAGAGCTGCGCAATCTCCAGGTCGCGCCCGAAGATTGGCTGACCCTTCTCGATGGGCCGCGGGCCTACAAAGGGATTCGGCGGCATTTCGTCCACTCGCTCAGGGCCAGTCATCCGGATCCCTCTCTATAACTTTGGCGCCGGCCTGCCCGGCGGTCTCAACCATCTGCTTTTGTAACTGCCGCAGAAAGTCGGCAGGGCTTCCCCAATATATGGAGATACTGGGCGCGTTACTGCTGTTACCTCCCTGAAAATACTTTGTTATGTACTTAATCGCGCGATTCACATCGGCCACACTTTGCTCGCCGGGATTTATCTGGACGCCCACGTGGCACCTGCCGCTCAACGCTGCCGCGCCTTGCTGTGTCACGATAAGGCGAAACAAAACGCGAAACCTCCAGTCGTCCAAACGGAACCCGAGAAACACCAGCGAACTCTCCATCAGTTTGCTCACCAGGGCGGGCAGCAATAACTTCAGTTGCGAAGATGCTATCAGGTAGTCGAAGAAATCGTCCTCGGTCAGCACCATGGAGTCGGGCTTTCCGAAAACTCCAAAGATGTGGTAAACCCATGGGCACTCAGTGGTTGGAATCGGCGACTTCGGTTGCGGCTTCTGCACCACCTCCGCGCCGCGCCAGGCGCCGAAAACAGGTTCCGGGTTCTTCCCCTCCGCTTTCAAAACCCGCAGCAGCATGGTTTCGTAACTCGCATTCAGATAGATAGGCGCGGATAGCTCCTTTGCGCTAAGCAGCTTGTAAGCATTGCCTGGATTTGCACGGCATCCCTCAACTGCGCCCTGTAACCGCCCAGGCAACTCGCCAGGATCAACTCCTCCCAGCCGCTTCACAAAATCGATTGCGAGCGCCTCGCATGCATGCTCCCTGCCCTTATCCACGCTGATGAATTGCGTAACCTTGGCCAGGTTCGAGCGCTCGTGCGCAGCCAGCGGAAATTGATACTTCTCCGCCAGCCGATCTGATTGTTCTTGCGTGGCGCCGAATAACTCATCGCCTATCTCTGGGCCAAGAATGGGAAAGAATCTCCCTTCCCGCACCTTGATGCAGATCGACTCCCAGTTATCGAATTCCTCTTTGCTGCTGCCGCCAAATCCGGGCTCGTACCATATGCGTCCGTCGCGCAGTCGCAGGAAAAGCACCGGCATCCAGTAGTCGTCGGTCTTCCGCACCTCGCCGCGTGCCAGCGACATGGCTCGATCGATCTGTCCATCGCAAAGCAGCTCGGTGAAGAAGCGCTTCATGAAGCTCGCGGCCGTCGATACAAAAATGTTGCCCTGCATCGCGATCACCGCCGGAATGCCTGCATCAACCAGCCGCGGCCCCAGCCCCGCAAGCGCCACGCCACACTTGCCCGCGCTCTGGCACGACACCAGCACAACCATCCGCGGGCGCTTGTCCATCTCGCGAATCGCCTGCACCAGGTCGATCCCCGGTGTCGCCGGCCCCTCGTCCAGATAGAGAAACGGTTCCTGGCCCTGCATCCTGCCGTGGCAAACCAGGTAGAGTATGTCGAAGCCCTGGCGAAGCGTTTCGGCCAGCTTCGCAAGCGGCACTGCGCCTTCGGTTTGAAACCGCACAATCTCAATGCCGGCCATCGCTTCGGTGATTCGACTTGTCTCATCCGGCACATCGATTTCGCTCAGGTTATAGCTGCTCGACGTGCTTGGGTTTGCAACCACAACCAGCGCCCGCAGCTTTGCCCTGGCACTCAGGCGAACAGGCCGCCAGTCCCCGCTGCTCAAGAAGCGGGATACGACAGTTTTCTCGCCCATGAACAGCGGCGCATTCTCCTGGCCTGCCGGCAGGTCGGGATCGCGAAGCGTCTCCCAGTGAACGCCATGCAGTTCCGGGACTGTGAGATCGATGGAGAGACGAACCCTCAAGTTCAATCCGCTACGCTGAGTTATATCGCGAAACGTAAGAAATTCCGCCTTCACCTCCGGCGTGAAAAATGCCCGGCTCAGCGTCTCGGAATAAGCCTGCGGATCGTCGCCGCCCAGTGCGGAGAGATCGAGCGCGATCGTCGGCTCCGTTCGCGCCGGATGAACAGCCTCGTCGTTCGGGCTGCTATAGCGAAAACTCAATCCATACGATCGTTCGTCCCGCCTGCGGAACACGATCTCAAGGTCGGCGTATCGGCTCAACATCGATCGGAGTCCTTTCTTACAAGATACGTCCGCCCTCACGTCGCCTCAACCGCCGCTGCAAGTCGATCCAGCGCGAGCTTCAGCGCCTTGGCGGAAGACCACGCACTCAGCAACATCAGCGGGTTAGCCACAGCCATGGATATGGAGACGATCGCGCTTCCGGCGGAAAGAACAGCCCCGGCCACGGCGGTTCGCAACCTCAGCGTCTTCTCAAGCGAAGCGATGTGCGCACTGGCTACCTGCTGCGATGGCGCGCCAACCCAAACTGAAGCGGCGCGACCATTGAAATGAATCATAGTGCGTGCGGTTACGCCGTCCTCTGCCGTTTCAACAGTAGCTGTGGGAGCCAGCCGCGCGCACACTCGCTTTACGGTAGCAACCACATCCGACAGAATCTCCGCCAACTTATGTTGCTCCGGAAAAAGCGAGCCTGAAAAAGGCCCGAACGAGTAACTCATTGAGTTACCCTGCCCCAAAGCGGCAGGCTGGCGCGCAGCCCGGTCGATGCCGTCAATCTCGTCCCGTAACAGCAAAATCGTCTCGATCCGGGCGTCCGCGACCGTCAAAGCAGCTTTCCTCCAGGCACCAGGCTCGCGATAGCCGCCGCCGCGGTCTTCAGCATCTCCACGCGGTTAGCCAGCGCCTTGTCGAAGGTGTCCGAGTGTATCTTCCACAGCGCGTCATCAACCGTTCCCTGCTGCTCCGGCACGCACACCTTGGTATTGCCGTCGAGGCTGGCGATCGTCATCGCGCGCAGCTTGGCGCCCGTAAACTTCCCGCCGTCGTAAGTTACATCGTCGATGTTATCGCTCACATAAGTGCTCACCTGCACACTTGTGACTGTCTGAAACGACTCCGCAAGCCATGCGCCAATCGTTTGCGCGGCATCCTTCAGTGAGCTGGCGGCAGCTTTGGCCGAGTCTCCCCAGGCGTAGTCCACCATCGCGGCGTTGAATCGCGCGGAGCCCGGCTGTCCCGATGCCGGTTGCTGCGGTTCGGCAAAGTCAGTACTCTGCGCCACAGGTTGAGCCGCAGGCGCGGGCTTTTCCGGCGCAGCGGCTTGCACTTGAATATCCGGCATCGTAATCGTCTCCAATACTGGGCGGCTTTCCGGCTTCCTCTCTTCGACAAGCCAAAGCCTTACCGCCGGGTCTCCAATCACCGAGTAACTGCGTGCATCGTTGTTAGCGGTCCAAAGGCTCGATAGTAGGTAAGGATCGACATCCCTGCCATTGTTCACTTCTTCTATTTGGCTTGATAAATCGGAAGAAAGCTCCGCGTACCGTCCGTTGAAAAACTCCAGCGCCGACCCCACCGGATAGCCTTCCATCAGGTACTTGATCGTGCTCTTGAAAACTTCGGTCTGGCTCCCGGCGTCATCCCACGAGAACGAGCAGCCCCAGGCGCGCTCCACATGGCCAATCACGGCCAGAGCCCCGCCGCGCGGGTGCCCAATCAGCTTCTGCGGCAGCCTGCCAAGAAAGCTCTTCGGCGCCATCGCAGGCGGCTGCCCTGGCGGCGAAAAATCGCTGTAGTGCGGCGTGCCCGCGCCAAAACAGGCAAAGTGCATGGCAATAGTGCCAAATATCTTTGCATCCGCGGCAACATCGTCGCCGCCAAAAAAGAAGCTATTCGGAGTAGGTCCCTCAAACTCCGGCCCCGGCCAATCCTGGCAAAGCAGCGCTCCCTGCTGCGCAAACTGGCGCGGATCGCCGCTGTCATACATCATGCCGTGACTGGCCGTGAACAGAAATGCCGGCGCTTCGTCGCCAAGCAACCGAGTTAGCCGCGCCTTGGTAGCTTCGTTTCCAAGATACTTCTGCACTACCCAGGGCAGCTTGGTGGTCGAAGGTTTCTCAGCCCATTCCGCAAGCGGTTTGGCCAGTTGATCGAGGCTCAGCTTGGTTGCGTCGTCCCCATTGTTTGCCGTGGCAAAAATGGCCGCCCGCCTCGGCAAGGCAAGCTCGCCTTTCTCCGATGCAACCACGGATTGCGCATAAGCCGCGTACTCCGCCAGCGCGTCGAAGTAAATCCGTCCCACCGCAAATTGCACGTCCAACTGATATTGAAAGCGAAACGGAATCGTTTCCGGGTCGCCCACAATCAGCAGGTAATACGGAATCACATCCGTATCCACAGGTCCGGGCCCGACCTTGTGACGCATCAGAAAATCCTGCTTTGTCTCGCCCTGCCTGTAGGCGTCTGGACCGAGATACTCGCAATAACGTCCGCCGGCCTTGTGATTGCCTCCCGCCTGTTCCTCGCGAAGCTTCAGCAGCGGAGACAGTGCCTCGTAGATGGCCTGAGTCGAAGCCTTGTCCGGGTTATTGGCGAAGATAACTCCCCAGCCGGTCTGCTTCAGATTCTTCAAATCAACGCCCGCCTTGGGCGCGTAGTTGGTTTGCTTGTCCCGAGCGCGACGCCGCTTCAGCTCTCCTTTATGCTCCTTCTCAGCAGGAGTATCTTCCCTGTGAATCAATGGCCCCACCGCAATGTCGCGAAACTGCTCAAGAGGCATCGGGTCGATAGCGTACCGGCCCGTGCTGCCGTTAACGCCGTTAAACGACAGCGGTGCTTCAAAACTACTCATGGTTTCTTCCTCTGTGTCAGGATCACGGGTTGCATCGAAAGGAGTCTATCAGCTTGTGTTGAATGTCGGGTTTTGAAAGGGCACGTTGTGGTGAAAGTCGGGTTTTGAAAGGGCACGACTTCAGTCGTGCCGCAAACGCCACAAAAAAGCCCGGGCTTTAGCCCCTGAGGGATGCTTCCCGGGAATTCGTCTCAAACCAGGCCTTTTCCCTCAGCCTGCTTGGCGCAAACCGCGGTCCGGTAGCGCAAAGCCGCGCGACCGGCCGAAGTTCTACCGCCCAGCTACGTCTGGGTATTATTGGTTGGCCCTGGAAAAGCAAGCCCCTTACCCGGCTGAATCACCAGCGCCGGTGGGGTAGCCGGTTCGCCGAAGTTGAAGAATTCTGGGGCCGGGTCCCCAGGAGCCTGAGTGATGACTCCATAAGCGCCGAGAGCGGGAGCCTCAAACGTATAGGTAAGTGCATGCCCAAAAGTCAGGTGCACCTGAACGCCCGGCTTGGGCGACAAGATCGTCACGGTCTCCGGCGAAAAGTAAAGGGCGGAGTTAGCACCATGTTCAACGCTAAAGGTAACTGTGTCCGAAGCCACGATCATCACTAAAGGGATGCTGGGAACGCGCAGGCCCATTTCATCGCGAAGAACTACGTCTATGTTTGCCATATTGCAAAACCTACCTCTTTTTTCCCTTGATGTCTAGTGAAAGTTTAGCCGTTTCCGATTGGAGCGCTTCTTGAAATTTGGGGTCCGCACGAAGAGACGCAAGTTCGGGACTGCGCTCAAGTTGATTGGCGTGGTATCCCAGCACCAGAGCTTCAGCGATCAGTTTGATTGCTTCCTCGCGTTGGTGCAGTATCTCGTAGGCTTCTCCCGTATGGAATAAAACGTTGGGATTCTTGGGTGCAAGCGCAACAGCTTGCCGAAGCAGCGGGAGACTACGGTCGGAACTCCCAATGAATGCGTAATAGTCCCCCAGCGTGGCAAGCAGATCCGGGTCGTCCGGCGTCTCTTTACGAGACTTTTCCGCCAACTCAATGGCACTCCGATAAGTCTCCATCGCCTTGTCATGCCCTCCAGGACTCCACAAATACCCCGAAGCCAAATTGCCCCAAGCAACATAGTTGGACTTATCCAAATCAAGAGCCTTCTCGCTCATCTCCACCGATTCCGCGAATTTGCCTTGCGTCGTCAACAACTCAGCCAGCGCGGAATAGGCAGCAAAGCTGGGCTGAGCGTCTGCCGACTTCGTAAGACTGATGCGTGCATCGTCATATCGCTCCAGTTGGAGCTGCGCCAGCCCAAGGTCCAGCCAGGCAATCGCGTTGTCGTTCGCCTTTTCGGTCCCAATACGAAATTGTTCCGCCGCATCCGACAATCTCCCCGCCACAAAGTAGTAATGTCCCAGCAGCACCGGCCACCGCCAATAATCGGGGTCCAAATTGTTCGCTTCTTTCACCGATGCAATCGCATCCTCACTTCTCCCCTCGTCATCGAACACCTCCGACTGCGCCCCATAAGCCTCGGCACTTCGCGAATCAAGTTCCAGGGCCTTTTCAACTTCCTGCGTCGCCAGCGCAGTATTCCCGGCCATAGCCTCGATCCGCGCAAGCGTGACGTGAGGCGGCGCAATGCTGGAATCGCTCCCGATAGCCTGATTGCACGCCACCCGCGCCTTATCCAGCAACCCCGGAGTCCGGTCGACGCGATACTGCAGAAAATAAGCGCGCCCCAACCCAGCCTGCGCCAGCGCATTCTTAGGATCCTGTGTCAATACATCGCTCAGCAACCCAATCGCATCGCTAACATTCTTTCGCTTGTCATAGCGAAGCAGCAATTTCTCCGCATCCAGATACTTGTCGTTCACCCCTCCAGCATTCAGAGCAGCGGCCCCACTCTTCCCTGCCCCGAACAGCGCCTTTCCCTCACGTACATATACCAGCATTCCAGCCGCCCCCAGTAAAAGCACCGCCAGCCCAGCCTCGTAAACCCACCGTGGATGTCGCCTCCGTCGCGTCTCTCGCTCCGCCCCGTCTCTCGCAACCGGCACGGCCAGCACTCCAGACAACGCCGTCGCAAGCGCCCCAGCGCTGGGAAACCGCTTCCCCGGATCGGGATGAATAGCCGTATCCACCACCTGCGCAAACGCCTCTGGAATATCCGGGCGATAATCCGCCAATGACCGGCTGCCGGACGCGCCCCAGGCCGTCAAGCGCGATAACATGCCGATAACTCCCGGCACCGCCGCTGTAACTTCCTCGCCATCCAATGCTTGTTGCGCCGCTTGCTCACCGCCTGCCGCGCCGCCGTCCGCCCGCTGCGCCGGGTATTCCCCAGCCACCAGGTAAAACAGCAAAACGCCAACCGCATAGATATCGCTGGCCGCGGTCGCCCCCGCCCCGGCAAACAACTCCGGAGCCATATAGCGCGGCGTTCCCGCCGGCGCGCCTTGCAGGTGCGGCAGCGTGCTCAGCCCAAAGTCCATCAGCAGAATCCGCCCGCCCTCTTCGCGCATCACGTTCTCTGCTTTAATGTCGCGATGCAGCAGCCCCGCGCGGTGTACGGCGCTCAGCGCCTTGGCAACATCCAGCCCCACCAGCGCAGCCTCGCGATACCCCAGTGGTCCCTGCTCGCGCACCAGCATCGACAGTGTTTTCCCATGAACAAAGTCCGTCCAGAACCCCACCATTCCGTCATGCCGGTCAACTCCGTAGATGGGAACGATGTTGGGGTGTCGAACCGAGGCCAGTGCGCGTGCCTCGCGCAGCAAATCCTCAAACTGCGCTTCGTCGCCCACCGCGCGCGGCAGCAGGATCTTCAACGCGATCTCCCGCTGCAAGGTAGGATCCCACGCGCGAAACACTTCGCCGAAGCTCCCTCTTCCCACCAGCGCCAGTAACTCGAAGTTACCCCACTTGCGGCCCTTCGCAAGCCTCTGCCCGCGATCCTCGGGTTCCGGTTTCAGGGGCGGATTGGGCGCGTCATCCATTGCGAAGGTTGAAGAAGCTCTCCAAAGTGCCCTGAGTATAGCAGGGACTCCTCGGCGACCCTGAATTGGGCAGTGGGTCAGTTTGAAGGAGACGGGCTTCAGCCCCGGAAGAAAGTTCCCACACCCGCCACCCAACCCCGCCCTCGTGCCCAGCCAGGTTCCGCGCGGCCCAGTCGTTGCCCCAATCCCCCGCCCGCGCGTTAAAGTTGAGTTGATCGTATGAGCAACTTCAAGCTGAAGCCCATCGACTCACTCACCAAAAAGCATTTCTCCCGCGACAGCTTCCTCCGCGACCTCGACCCCTTCTACAAAGCCATTGAAGAAACCGCCGCCTCCGCCAGCGACTACTCTGAAAAACAAGCCTTCTTGAATTCCGTCTACGAACGCTTCTTCCAGGGCTTCAGCAAGAAACAGGCAGACACCCACGGCATCGTCTACACCCCCCAGCCCATCGTCGACTTCATGGTCCGCAGCGTCGAAGAAGTCCTCAAAACCGAGTTTGGCCGCAGCCTCTCAGACAAAGGCGTCCACATCCTCGACCCCATCGTCGGCACCGGTAACTTCATCACCCGCGTCATCAAAGAAATCCGCACCAGCGCCCTGCCCCACAAATACAAGGAAGAACTCCACTGCAACGAGATCATGCTCCTGCCCTATTACATCGCCAGCATGAACATCGAGCACGCCTACCTCGACCGCGTCGGCGAATACGAACCCTTTGAAGGCATCTGCCTCGTGGACACATTCGAGCTGTCTGAGGCCGAACAGGCGTCGCTTGCTTTCATGGTGGAGGAAAACACAGCGAGGGTGAGGAAGCAGAGGCGCAGTCCAATTGAAGTTGTCATAGGCAACCCGCCTTATAATGTTGGTCAGAAAAGCGAAAACGACAACAATCGCAACAGGAACTATAAGGTGCTGAACGCGAGTATATCTAAGACATACGGCGCGGCATCAAACGCCTCAAGCGTCAGTAAGCTAGACAATCCCTACGTCAAGGCGATTCGATGGGCATCTGAGAGGATCGGCGCAAGTGGCGTGGTCGCATTCATCACCGAATCGGGCTTCATCCACCAACACGCGTTTGATGGCATGAGAAAATGCCTCGCCGAAGATTTCAGCCGCATGTACATTTTCGACCTCGCCGGAGATGTGACAAGGTTTCCGCAGTACGCTGGATCAACGTACAACGTATTTGGAATCAGGCTTGGGGTCAGCATCAACATCCTCATCCGGGGCGGCTCGAATACTGCAACGACGCCATCAATCCGCTTTTCATCGATGCCGCCGCACTGGAGGAAGGAAGAGCGTCTTCGCGCCCTAGACAAGCTCAGATCGATCAGCTCTGTGGACTGGTCCGAACTCGAACCGGATGAGCGGAACACTTGGCTAACGCAGGAATTACGCTCCGAATTTAAAGACTTCCTGCCGATGGCTGGCCGGGACGGCAGAACCAACGAGAAAGGTGCTGCGATATTCGAAGTTAACAGCTTAGGGACAAACACCAACCGCGATTTCTGGGCATACAGCTTCAATTCTTCCTCATTGATGGCGAATGCCGCCAAGCTTTTAGGAACCTATAACGACGAGGTAACCCGCTGGACGAACCGAGATAGGGACAACGAGACCCCCATCGATGAGTTCCTGACTTCCGACGAAAAGCGGATCAAGTGGAGCAGCACACTGAAGCAGGCCGCGAATCGCGGAATCCTCCTGTCACCAGATAAGAGCAACATCCGAGACTCCACCTACAGGCCGTTTACCCACAAGCTTCAATACTTCGCTAAGTACTTCACCCATCGTCGATCCGGACAGGAGCACATATTTCCGCAAGGAAGATCCGAAAACCTACTCATTGTCGTCGCAACATACGGACGAGCCCCTTTCGCTTCATTCGCGACAAACCGGATACCGGATATCAACTTCTTTGTTGAGCCTGCGCAGTCCTTCCCCTTCTACACCTACGACGAAGACGGCACCAACCGCCGCGAGAACGTCACCGACTGGGCCCTCGCCTAATTCCGCAAGCACTACGGCCCGCTCCTGCTCCCCGCGCACCCAAACCAGCCCGACGCAAGCCGCGACAACTCCCCAGCCAAAGACCCCGCTAACTCGCTAACTCGCCATGCCCGCGCAGCGGGCGCTAACTTGCTGCCTTTGTCAAAAAAACCGGCACCCACTCCGCCAGCCCCACCAGCTCTCGTGCAGCGCGAGATCGAAAAAGGTGACATCTTCCACTACACCTACGCCCTGCTCCATCATCCCGATTACCGCACCCGCTTCGCCGCCAACCTCAAGCGCGAACTCCCCCGCATTCCCATGGCCCCCGCCTTCCGCGACTACGCCCGCATCGGCGCGGCCCTCATGATCCTCCACATCCAATACGAGCAGCAGTCCGAATACCCCCTCGAGCGCCGCGAAACCGGCCAGCTCGACTGGCGCGTCGAAAAAATGGCTCTGTCCAAAGACAAGACCCAGCTCAAATGCAACGGATTCCTAACCCTCAGCGGTATCCCGCCCCAGGTTTACGACTACCGCCTCGGCAACCGCAGCGCCCTCGAATGGGTGATCGATCAATATCGCGTCTCCACCGACGCCCGCTCCGGCATCGTCAACGACCCCAACCGCCCCGACGATCCCGAATACATCGTCCGCCTCATCGGCCAGGTAGTCACAGTCTCCCTGGAAACCGTCAAGCTAGTCGCTGAACTCGCCGCCCTGAGCATCGACCAATCCTGACGCCGGAGCCAGCCCAAGTCCGCCAGGACGCAAGAACCTATCCGCAATCCGCGACGCCGTCTGGACTCTTTTGAAACGGCGCGGCGAGCTACAGGGCCACCGGGACACCGGGGCCCCCTTCAGGGTCGAGGGTCGGGGGCCGGGGTCCCGCCCCAAAACTGAGAGCTGAAAGCTGAGAGCTGGCAGCTGGAATCCCAGCAATTCCCTAACTATGTAAACGTTTACCCACCCACCTCTGCGCTCAAAACGCCCTCATTTGCTCTTGACTGAGAGCTGAAAACTGAGAGCTGCCGGCTTAAGAACGCTAGCACTGATAGCCTTTTTCTCAGTGCTAGCATTTTCCTCGTTCTGTAAACGTTTACCCGTCCAATTGTGCGCTCGAAAACACCCTTATTTGTGCGTTTTTGGCACAAAAACACTAAAACGGGCTTATTTGGTGTCATTTTGCACTATTTGTCACGCGTTTGCCGGTGGTTATATGCTCTGGCTGCGCTGCGCGCAGCCGGAGCATATAACCACACTCACGGCGACGCGGCAGCTGAAAGCTGAGAGCCGCAAGCTAACCTGCCGGGGCGGGACTGATACTTGTCTTGATTGGAGTGCGTGGTAGGCGAGGTAGGGCTCGAACCTACAACCCCCGGCTTAGAAGGCCGGTGCTCTGTCCAGTTGAGCTACTCGCCCACGCTCTCTCATTGTAGCTTTGAAGCCGCTCTTTCGGTATGCTCCGTGCCCGGAATCGCATCCGCAAAGGCAGCCAGCGCGCAGGACAATGTCTCTGCCGCACCAGACCGATCGTGGCCCTCGGCGCTCACATAAGCGGTAACGCCAAATCCTTCCACTGCGCCGGCAAATGCCTGCCGCACAACCAGTTCCACGGCGCAGTCATCCATTGCTATCCGCGCAAGCCGCGCCACCCACTCCCGGCAAAAGGCTTCAGCCTGTTGCCAATGCAGGAAAACGCCCCCGGCACTCGGAAGCAGGTCAACATAGATGGCCAGCGCGACCGGCAAATCGTCTTCGGCTGTGGTCTGGTTGCCTTCCTCGCCCGGCTCCACCGGCTCCCACAGATCGCATTTCGCGGTCCACACCGGCGAACCGGGCGCATTCAGCCTCCGCAGCAGGCCGCCAAGCGCCGGAAACTTCCCTGCTTCCGCAATCTCCCCAATGCGTTCCGGTTGCCGCCGCAAATCGACAAAACCCGCCCATAGTGCGTCGATGATCGGCGCGCCGCCGCCCACCTCGACCTCCCAGTCAGCCTCCATTCCGCTGCCCGAACTCCGTGGTCAAATACCGTATCACCGCACTCTCCGCCCAGTGAATTTCGTCGCCAGGGTCTCTCGAAAGGTACGCGCAATGGCCACCATTGCGAGTCTCCAGAAACGTGATATGCGGATTGGCGTGCAGCTTTTTGCGCGTGTCGGGAAAGAGGCGGATGAACGGATCGTCCTGCGCTAAAAAAATCAGCGTGGGAACCGCGATGCGGTCCACTACGCGAGCGGCCGACGAGCGGTAATAGTAGTCGTCGGCATCGCGGAAGCCGCAATAGCGGGCCACGATTCTGTGGTCGAACTGGCGGATCGAGCGGATGGGTTGGAAAGCCTCGGCAGACAGATAGGCGTCCGGAAAGAGCGCCGCTTTCCGCGCATACCGGCGCATCAATCCGCGCAGGAAACGCCACTCATACATGCGATTGAGCGGCTCGTGCAGGGCGTCCGCGCCGGCCGCCAAATCGATAGCGGGACAGACAGCGGCCACGGCGCAAATCGTCGCCTCCGCGCCCAGTTCGCCAGCCAGTTTCAGCACCAGGTTGCCGCCCATCGAGTAGCCGACCAGCGCTACCCGCTCCAGTCCAAATTGCTGCGCAAAGTGGCGCACCACCGCTCCCACATCCCCTGACAGTCCGGAATGATAGAGCGTGGGCGTCAGCGCATCGGTGTCGCCGCAGTTGCGCATGTTCATTCTAATCACGTTACAGCCCGCATCCCATGCCCGCACCGCGAGGCCCTGAATATACTGCGAGTCCGAAGAGCCTTCAAGCCCGTGTACCAGAACAATGGTCAGCCGCTCAGCGCGCGTCGCTTCACTGTGCCAGTGACAATGGCACAGCACGCGGCTGCCGTCCGCCGGGTCCACCTCAACCAATTCCGCCACCGAAGCAAGCTGGAAGGGCGGGCGGGGAAGAAAGTTGCCGACAATGGTTTGCAGGTGGCCGTTGCTCAACCCCCATTTGGGCTCGAACCGTGTGAGCCAAGGCGGAAGCCCCTCGGTTGCGTCGTAAAGCTCTGGATTGTTCTGAGTAATCGGGGTCACGGAGACTCGGCCAACAGGCTATCGAAACGTTACCACAGATGCCGTCGATGCCATGGACCCTGTCGGCCGGGATGTGACGTTAAGCGCGCACGCTGCGATGTTAAGAGTCACACTTTTGCAGGCGCCAATCTGTTCAGGCAAACGTGTGACAAATAGTGCAAAAACGCATGTTTTAAGCCCGTTCTAGCGCGAAAAACAGCGCTTTCGATGCACTTTCGATGCGCATTTTGCGCACATAACTGCCGGTGTGGGGCGAGAAAGTGCATGCACTGCATGCAGAGTCGAGGTGCAATGGGCCCGTGGCTACGAGCTTCTGTGGAACCGGAAAAGGGCGGTTGAGGTTTGGACTTTCCCAGGCCCCCAAAGGCGAGGGATCTCCACTCCGCGGACGAAGGCATGCTCGCGGGGCCCCGGCCTGGGGCACCCTCGCTGCGCGGGATCACTCGCTTGTTCGTCGGCACCCGGGCCACGCGCAAAACTGCTTGTGCAGGTGAGGTGGAGTGTGCAAGCGGCTCTTGCGCCAAGGTACCTGTGATGCGAGATACATACGAGTGGAGCAGTCGGAGCGTACTGTGCCGCTTGCTTGGGCTAGTTGCATCCAACACTCGTTCTAAAGGGTGAGCCCGAGGAGGTTTGGTCATGCTTTTCCTCCCCTGTTCTGTCCGTCCTCTCCGGTTCCAATACTTGCGGCTTTCGCTCCTGCTGCTTGCAATTGCGTTCCTGTTCCCTTCGGAAATGGCGCTTGCGCAGGTTACCTACACCGGGACTACGCCTAGCGTGAACTTCGGTTCTCAGGCCATTGGCTCAACCAGCGCAGCGCAATCCCTTAGTTTTAATGTCTCTGCCGGCACGACGGTGGGCAGCGTCGCGGTGCTGACGTTGGGTTCGCCGAACTTGGATTTTGCCAACGCGGCGGGAACCACCTGCACTGCGACAACCTATTCCTCGGCGACCACTTGCATGGTTAACGTGACCTTCAAGCCAGTGGCGGCCGGATCGCGCGGGGGCGCGGTGGTGTTCTTTTCCGGGACCAACAACACCGGCACTCAAATGGCCACCGTGCCGATCTATGGCATAGGAAGCGGGCCGCAAATTGCATATGGACCTGGCATGGCGATTGCCATCGACCCGACGGTGGATGGAGTCAATTTGTACCGTCCCGGAGCCGTGGCGGTGGACGGAGCGGGCGATGTGTTTATCGCGGATACTTTTAACCGCCGTGTGGTGGAGGTTCCGGCCGGCGGCGGCGCGGCATTTGCCATCGACTCCACAGTGGATGGAGTAAGCTTGGGTGACGCCGACGGCCTAGCATTGGACGGGGCGGGCAATCTATTCATCGTGGACATCATGTTCAGCGGTCGCGTTGTGGAGGTTCCGGCGGGCGGCGGAACGCCGACCACAATCGCCCCGGCGACGAGCGGCGCTGTGTTCCTGGCCAACGGCGTGGCGGTGGACGGGGCGAGCGATCTGTTTTTTCCGCAAGCCTGGGCCGTAATTGAGGTCCCGGCGAGCGGCGGCAAGCCGATCATCATCGACCCGGTGGTGAACGGCGCTGGCCTGATTGGTGCCATCGGCGCGGCGGTGGACGTGTCGGGCGATCTGTTCATAGTGGATTGCGACAACCCGCGCGTAGTGGAGGTTCCTGCGGGAGGCGGCGCGCCGACCGCCATCGACCCAACGGTGGATGGCATTGGGCTGAATTATCCCGGAGCCGTGGCGGTGGACGGAGCGGGCAATCTGTTCATCTCGGATGGGGGCAACAACCGCGTTGTGGAGGTCCCGGCGGGTGGCGGCGCGCCGACCGCCATCGACCCGACGGTGGGTGGCGAAGGGTTGAATCATCCCTTCGGCGTGGCGGTGGACGGAGCGGGCGATCTGTTCATCGCGGATCAGGGCAACAACCGCGTGGTGGAAATCGAGCGCTCGCAGCCTCCCCCGTTGATCTTCCCGACCGTTACCCCGGCGGGAACGACCGACATCACGGATGGGCAGCAAACTGTAAATATTCTGAACATCGGCAACCAGCCGCTGATTTTCACCACGCCTGAGTCGGGCGGCAATCCCGCCTATCCAGCCGACTTCCCTGAAAGCTTGAAGGATTCCAATCTCTGCACAGCGGGCACGACCCTCGGACCTGGCGTAAGCTGCGATGTTTCCATGAATTTTATGCCTGCCAGCATTGGAAAAAATTCTGGCACCGTGGTGCTGACTGACAACTCGCTAAATCAAACCAACGTTTCACAGAGCATCTCATTAACAGGCACAGGTAGTGCGGGTCCGGCAGTGCTCACGTCTCCGACGCCGGGAAGCAATCTTACAGGAGCCAGCGTCACGTTCTCGTGGACGGCCGGGGTCGGCGTCACGAACTACTGGTTCAACCTGGGCACCGGAACTTCGGCCACAGCCGCGAAAAACGTCTATTCCGGTAATTCAACTACCACAACCTTGGTCACTGTCTCTGGCCTGCCAACCAACGGCGAAGCCATTTACGCCACGCTTTACACTTACATCGGCGGAGCCTGGCAACCGATCGTCTATACCTACTATGCTGTCGGTCCGTCGGTGCTGACCGCTCCTTCGCCGGGCAGCAACCTCACCGGCAGTGCCACATTCACATGGTCACACGGCACGGGAATCACAACCTACTGGCTCGACCTGGGCACTGCGGTCTCTGGAGCCGACATCAAAAATATCTACAACTCAGGACCCATCGCTGTTCTCTCAAAAACGGTGACCGGCATTCCGCAATATGGGCAAACACTGTATGCCACACTCTACTCCTTGATATCAGGCGTCTGGCAGCCTACCGTCTACACCTACAATGCATCTGGCACGCCAGTCGCTGCTGTTCTTTCAACTCCCACTCCGGGTTCGAAGCTCGCAAGCACCAGTGCTACTTTCGCTTGGTCGCCGGGAGGCGGAGTTACTAAGTACTGGTTCAACCTGGGCACGGAACACGGTGGATATGATTCGAAGAACATCTACTCCGGTTCTCCGACTACGGCCACGTCGGTAACCGTCGGCAATTTGCCCTTCAAGCCCCTCGGCGAGACGATCTACGCCACTCTCTACTCCTACATTGCAGGGGCCTGGCAGCCAACCGTTTACACCTACACTTCTTACGGACCGCAGACGGCCGCAACGCTGACCACTCCAACGCCCGGCAGCACGCTGACAGGCTCTTCGCAAACCTTCTCGTGGACGCCGGGCACCAATGTCGGATATTACTGGCTCAACCTCGGCGCCGCAGCCTCGGGTGCAGATGCGAAGAACATCGACTCCGTCGGTGTAAATGGGGCGACCTCAGTAACACTGACCGGCCTTCCCACCAACGGAGAAACCATCTACGCCACGCTCTACTCGTACATTGCAGGAGCCTGGGTGCCCACGGTCTACACCTATACGGCTCAGTAGGAAACACGGACGTGCCCTCGCGACGCGCAAAACAAAGTCGCCGCGAGGGTGAAGTAATAGAGGCTCTCCCGTTGCTGTAGAATGAGGTCGTTGCAGGCGAGTTTCTTTTTCGCTTTCATTGTCCTCAACGGCGGAGATTCGCCGTGTGGGAAGGTGGAAGGAAAAGCCGTCTCCTTCGCTGCTGGACCCGCTAAGCAAGGCGGAGAGCCAATCTAGAATTCTTATATGACTCTGGGACATAGCCCGGTCTACCGGTTCGGCGAGTTTGAGGTGGACCCTCTTGCGCGAACCTTGAAGCACAAGGAAGCGATCGTCGGCCTCAGCAGACGGTCCTTCGACCTGCTTCTCTACTTCGTGCAGAACTCCGGAAAGATACTGAGCAAGGACGAATTGCTCAAGCAGATTTGGCCGGATACTTTTGTTGACGAAAACTCGCTGGCCAAAAGCATCTCCGTGCTGCGCAAGGCGCTCGCAGACACATCCGGAGAAAATACTTTCGTTTTGACCCTACCCGGCCGGGGATATCAATTTGCCGTGCCGATCGAGATCGTCGGCTCCTCCCTGACGCTGACCGGCGATGGCGAAATGATGATAGAGCCCGAAATCTCCGCCCCGGCCATCGGAATCCTGCGCCATCAACGCACCGTCACAACCAGCATTCAGGAGGTGAAGGAGGAGCGGGTGCGCGTTACTCCTCTGGGGTGGATTGCGTTCGGCCTGCTGGCTTTGGTCGGGGTGGCGGCGGCAGGCGCCGGAGGATTGCTGCTGTGGAAGCGTCTCCATCCGGCCGCACAGTCGGCGTCCGTGGTGCTGGCCGACTTTGAAAACACCACCGGAGATAAGGACTTCGACTTCGCGCTGAATCGCGGTTTGCAGATCGAGTTGGAGCAATCGCCGTTTCTGGATATTCTGTCTCATCCCACCGTTCGGGAGACGCTTGTCCAGATGCAGCGCCAGGCAAACGAGCAACTGACGCCGGAACTGGCGCGCGAGGTTTGCGAACGCAACAATTCCCAGGCCGTGCTGGATGGATCGATTTCAAGGTTTGGCGACAAGTATCTGCTAATTGTGAACGCAACCAGTTGTGTTACTGGCAAGAATGTGGCTGGATTCAAGCAGCAGGTTTCTTCCAAGGCCGAGGTATTGCCGGCTCTGGATGCGGCAGCCGGGCGTATCCGCAAGCAATTGGGTGAGTCGGGGGCATCGCTGGAGAAGTTTCGGACTCCGATCGCCCAGGCCACCACCAGTTCTCTTGACGCGCTGCGGGCATACACCCAGGCGCTGGATGCCTCGGATCGCGGCGAAGTTGCAGCAGCGCAGACGCTGTTTGAAAGGGCCATTGCATTGGACCCAAACTTCGCATCCGCGTACAGGGGCCTGAGCATCGTGTATCACAGCAGGCAGGACTATGTGCAGGGCGTGGAATTCGCTCAGAAGGCCTACGATTTGCGTGCCCACACCACGGAACGCGAACGGCTGGCCATCGAGATCGACTATAACTCCCACGGATCCTGGGACTGGGAAGCGGCCATTGCCAGCATGAGACTTTACGACGAGATATATCCCAACGATGCAACAAACTGGTATAGCCTCTGCGCGATGTATACCAGGCTCGGCGAATACCAGCAGGCCATCGATGCTGGAGAACACGCGTACCGGCTGGAGCCTCACTCCGGCTCGGGCGCGGAAATGCTTGCACGCGCCTATATGCGGGCCAACCGTTTCTCCGACGCGAAGCGGGTAGCCGAAGCCGCGATAGCCGAGGGGAAGGATCGTTGGGGCTTGCACAGGGTTTTCTATCAGATTGCATACGTGGAACATGACGCGGCGCGCATGAAGACCGAGGGAGAGTGGGGATTCAGCCATGGGCAAATGGGCCAGTCGCTCACCGATCTGGGTTTTGTGGCCGCCAGCGAAGGGAAACTCCGCGAGGCCGTGAGCGATTTTACCCGCGCCCGGCAGGAAGCCGTTAGGAGCGGCGATGCCGATTTTGCCGACGATGCCTCGATGTTTCTGGCCGGGATTCAGATGGAATACGGCTATCCTCGCGAGGCCGCGGCTACCCTGAAGCAGATGGAAAGCGACGCGATCGACCCCGGCACAACGGCGGATTTCAAGATAGACCTGGGAGACATTGGGCCGGCGCAGCGCGAGATTGCGAGGATGACGAGCACCAAGACCAGGAATACGCTGAGTCTTTACTTCGACCTGCCGATGATGCGCGCCCTGCTGGATCTCAAGGCTCATAAGCCGGCACAGGCCCTGCAAGATATCGAGCCGGCCCGCAAGTACCAAATGCGCGACTACGGTGTGCCTTACCTGCGCGCGCGGGCCGAGGTTCAGGCCGGGATGCTGGACCAGGCTGTTGAGGATTACCGGCTTATCCTCGCCAACCCAGGGCTCGATTCCATCTGGCCGGGCCACACGCTTGTGCATTTTCGTCTGGCAAATGCACTGGCCCTCCAGAAAAAGTCTGCCGAGGCCCGCGCGGAATACGAGGCATTCCTCAACATTTGGAAGGATGCCGACCCGCAATTGCCTCTCTTGCTTCAGGCTAAAGGTGAGCTCTCAAAACTACCGCCGCGCTAGGCGGCGGCCCGTCGCGGCCGGTTGCACCGAGTGGCTCCCGCGTTGACGTGCAAAATAGAAACTGACGTAACGTGTTGTTTTTAGAATTCTTAATTTCGCCAACACATCTTTCATAACTTGTCAGAACTGGTCACTTGCCATCGCTTCGCGTTGCCGCGAAACTCGGTTGCGATGACAAACGAGGGCACGAAAAACCGGCTGATTCAGTGGGTTCGTCAACGGACAGGCTTGCTGCGCACTGTAACTCTCGATCAGGGAGTTCAGCGTACCGTCCGCACCGTCGAAACCGTTGAATGCCAGGAACACACCGTCCTTATTGGAAACATGCAACACGGAGCCATGGATGCTTGTCCGCTGTGCGGCAGCAAACTGATTTCGTCGCCAAGAGAAAAGACCCTCCCCCAGCTTCATGATTGACCTTGGTTTCCCTTCAGCACCGGTCCTGCCCTTGTGGCGCAACAGGCCCACCAGGCAAGTCCGGCAATGTAACAGAACAAGGCCGCAGACCCCGGTCTTCCCCAGCTACGGCTCAAATTCGTTTGAGCAAGGCATAGGAGTTCAGGACATGTTGACGATAGGTCACAGATTTGCTTCCCAAATCGCTTCAGGAACCGCGCGGCGGCTCCTGCTTCCCCTCGCGGCGGTTCTCCTCTCTGCCGCGCTGCCGGCCCAGACGGCTTCCGCCCCCGCGGCCTACACTGGCGCCAACAATGCGGTTGACGCCCACCTACTCAAGAAGGCTGCCGTGCCTGCGCGCAAGCCTTTCGTGCCCAGCCTGCCATTGTTCTTCGAAAAGAATGGCGGTCAGTTTGACCGCCGCGCCGGCTTTCTGGCCCGCACGCCGGGCGCCACGCTTTACTTGACCGGCTCCGACGCAGTCCTGGTCCACTCAGAGAAAGGAAAGGACCGGGCATCGGCTGTTCGCATGCACTGGGCTGGCTCCAGCAGCGCGACGGCTCCCGAAGGCGAGGCCGAGATGGCTGCGAAAAGCAACTACTTTATCGGCAATGATCAGTCACGCTGGCATACGAACGTCGCGAACTTCCAGCGTGTCCGGCAGAGCAATCTCTATCCGGGCGTCGACCTGGTTTATTACGGCAACCAGCAGCAACTGGAATACGACCTGACCGTTCAGCCCGGCGCCAGTCCATCCACCATCCGCCTACAGATTGAAGGCGCCAACTGCGTCAAGCTCGACAAGGCAACCGGAGATCTTATTCTTGTGGATGCCATTGGAAGCCCTCTGCGCCTGCTCAAGCCCGTTGTCTACCAGCTCGGCGACAACAAGGCCCAGACCTCCATCTCCGGCGCGTACGTTCTCTCCGCACAGAATACTGTTTCCTTTGTTCTGGGTGACTATGACCACAGCCGGCCACTGGTTATCGACCCCGAGGTACTGTATTCCACTATGTTTGGAGGCACGACGCCACCGTCCGGCGGAGGCTACAGCCAGTCCAACGTGTACACCGGCATGACCGTCGACTCGAACGGCGACGTCTACCTAAGCGGAATCACTTCCAACACAGTCCTGCCGACCACCGTGGGCGCTTTCCAATCCAATTGCAATCTCTATGACAGCGGCCAACTCTGCTCCAACTTCTTTGTGGCCAAGTTCGATCCCACCCAATCCGGCGCGGCATCCCTCATTTACGCCACTTACATTGGCGGAAACGCGCAGGACTACGTTTACCAGGAGGACGCGGCCAAGTACAGCATTGCCGTCGATGCGGAATTCGATGCGTACATTGTGGGCACCGCTGTACAGGGCATGTACGGAAGCGGCTATCCCACCACGTCGAATGCGTATGTTCAAACCTGCACCGTTCCCATTACCGGCCCAACTTGCTCCGGCGTCCTCACCAAGCTGAATCCCACCGGCAGCGCGCTCCTTTACTCCACCTGGCTGGCGAACGCTTACAGCCTGGCGGAGCCTGGAATGGTGGCCGTGGACAGCAACCAGATAGCCTATATCGCCGGTTCCAACGGTAGTGGGTCACCGGGAAATTTCCTTGCTGCCTTTAATACAACCCAGAGCGGAGCCGGCTCGTTCGTCTATTCCGTAGGGCTGCCCTTCGGCGTGATGGCCATCGCTGCGGATCCAACCGGGAATGCGTATGTGGGAGGAGAATCCTTCCACGGAACGGAAAACGGAGCGACCGGGTATCAGTTGATCAATTTCAACGGAGCGGTCACCGCACTCGGATCGGGCGACTTTCCCGGCGTCCTCGTCAAATACAACCCCACCGGGCAAAACGTCTACGCAACCTTCTTCGGGGATGGCTCCTTCAATGGTGCCAACGCTGTTTGGGGGGTAGCCGCCGACCCGGACGGAATTGCCTATGTGACCGGCGACGATGCGAACGTGGTTCAGGTGAATGGCCTGCCCTCGGGAGTCGGTGGTACGTTCGGCGCCTATGTGGCCCAGGTCGACACTACCCAAACCGGACCCGCATCCCTCCTTTACTCCACCTACATTTACGCGGGCGACGTCAATAACGAGACCTGGGCGGTGGCCAGCAACGGCTCAGGCCAGTTCGCATTTTCAGGCATTGCCAACAGTGTCTCCGGCTACCCGGTAACCAATCCGCTCACGCAGCCTGTCCCGTCCCCTACTGCAAGTCCGTCGGATCCGGAGTTTATAGGAATGATCGATCCATCCAAGTCCGGACAAGACGCGCTAATCTTCCTGTCTTTCGTGGATGGAGTGGATGAAGGCCTGACCTTGTTTCTCGACCAGGGCGGAAACGACGGCGGCGGAGGCACTTTCTCACGCCCGGCAAGCCGCGCAAAGACAGAGGTTGAGGGGTTTGGCGGCCCGCCGAGCTACAACCTGTATGTGGCCGGATATGGGCTTTCGGGCCTTACCGCGAATCCATTCCTTACCGGGCCCGTCCTCGAATCCTACTCAACCTCCATTGGGGGCATGGAGATTGCGCCCTTCTTCTACAAGATTGCATTGGGCCCCATCGACTGCCTCACTGTCTCGCCGTATGGTCTCGCCTTCCCGAGCCAGGAACTGACCACAACCAGTCCGTCTTTGCCTTTCACCGTGACCAATACGTGCGCGTCGCCGGTTCCCATCTCCGCCATCGAACCCAGCCCTCAATTCAATGAAAGCGACAATTGCATTCCCTCTCTGCCTGGGGGCCAATCCTGCACCGTCAACGTGACGTTTGAGCCCACTTCTCTGAGCGCCTTCAACGGCGTCACTTACACCTCAACCACCGGCTTGATTTCCGTCGTTGTTACCAATTCCAACGCGCCCCTGACTGTGGCAGTCTCTGGCATTGGCGTAAGCGCAACCACCGCAACCGGATGGGTCTCCCCGCAGAACATTGCCTTCGGCGGGCCGCCTCAGCCGGATGGAACCGTCAGCGCTCCTGTCACGGTCACGTTAACGAACACAGGGTCCGTGAAGCTCGGCAATGGCGTGAACCCTTTGATCGTTACCAGTACGAACTTCGCAGCTTTCACCGTAAATACCGCTATCCCCCACGGCTGCGGCACAACCGTCCTGGTAGGAGCGTACTGCCAATTCCAGGTCAACTTCGCTCCCACCACAACAACTGCTGAAATCCACCCCAGCCAAAACTACACACAGACCGTGACTGTAAACGGCCCCAATCCGACGATCAGCATGACGCTGACCGGAACCGGCGGCCCGGCTGCACCCATTGCTACCCTGAGCGCCACCACGCTCACCTTCCCAAGCACCGCCCAAGGAGGCTCGAACGGACCGCAATCCGTAACGCTGACCAACACAGGCAGTGCGACGATGACGGGAATTTCGGTGGGCGCAACCGCCGGAACTGATCCAAGCTCCTACTCCGTGGGCGGCAGTTGCATTACCACAACCAGTCTGGCCGTGGGCGCGCCTTGCACCCTCTCGGTCACGTTCAATCCCATGGCCACAGGCACGCTGACGGCCTCGGTCACCATCACAGACAATGCGGCTCCTTCAACGCAGACTGTAAGCTTCACCGGTACAGGGACGCCAGCAGTGGTTCCGGCGGCGCTGACGACACCCACGCCCACCACCACACTATCCGGAACAAGCGTCACCTTCGACTGGACAGCGGGCACCAATGTGCCCAAGTACTGGTTCAACCTGGGCACTGCGGCCTCCGGCGCAAATGCGAAGAACATCTACTCCGGTAGTTCAACCACGCAGACCTCGGTTACGATCTCCGGCCTGCCGAATAATGGCGAGACAATCTATGCCACGCTGTACTCGTACATCGCCGGAACCTTCCAACCCATCGTCTACACCTATACGGCTTACGGTGCGCCCACACCGGCTGTTCTGACCACGCCCTCTCCCAGTTCCACACTGACGAACTCCACCGTAACCTTCAGCTGGACGACCGGTATCAATGTCCAGCATTACTGGTTCAATCTGGGCACCGCGTCCTCCGGAGCAAATTCGAAGAACCTCTATTCCGGCAGTTCAACCACGTCCACATCGGTCCAGGTCTCCGGCCTGCCCACCAATGGAGAAACCATCTACGCCACGCTGTACTCGTACATCGGCGGAACCTGGCAGCCCACCGTTTACACCTACGCCGCATCCGGATCACCCACGCCGGCGGCGCTAACCACCCCCTCGCCCAGTTCCACACTCACGAGTTCCACCGTCACCTTCACATGGACCGCCGGCAGCAATGTTCAGCATTACTGGTTCAACCTGGGCACTGCGGCCTCCGGCACAAATGCGAAGAACCTCTACTCCGGCGCATCAACCACGGCCACATCGGTCCAGGTCTCCGGCCTGCCCACCAACGGCGAGACGATCTACGCCACTCTCTACTCGTACATAGCGGGAACCTGGCAGCCGATTGTTTACACGTATACCGCATCCGGATCGCCCACGCCGGCCGCGCTAACCACACCAACACCCAGCACCACGCTGCCTAACGCCACCACGGTCACTTTCTCGTGGTCGACCGGCAGCAATGTCCAGCATTACTGGTTCAACCTGGGCACTTCGGCATCTGGAGCAAATTCGAAGAACATTTACTCCGGAAGCTCAACCACTGCAACCTCGGTAACCGTGAATAACGTGCCAACCAATGGCGAGACGATCTATGCCACGCTGTATTCGTACATCGGCGGAGCATGGCAGCCGACGATCTACACCTACACGACGTTCTAGCCAACCCAACAGCCTCCCGCCCCGCAAACCCAGCGCGGCGGGAGGCCAAGACCCAGATACACCATGCCCCGATGTTCTAGACTCAAATCTGGAACACTCCATGATCAAGTTCTTCGGCGGCAAGAAAGACCCACCCGAGACTCCCAATTCCGGCCTCTTCAGCCGCATGAAGCAGGCGGTGACCCGTACCCGCGAATCGCTCTCGTCGAAGATTGAAGGCATCGTCGCGCTTACCCGGCCCGTTGACGAGTCCACTCTGGAAGATCTTGAAACGGCATTGCTTACAAGCGACATCGGGGTCCAGACTACCGCTGACATTCTGGCCGCTTTGCGCGACCGTGCGCGCCGACAGGCCATCGAGGGCGGGGACGAGTTGCGCACACTGCTAAAGGCGCAATTACGTGTCATTCTGGAGGCGCCGCAACACACAGTTCCCACTCCCGAAACTCGTCCCAAAGTCACGTTCTTGGTCGGCGTAAACGGCACCGGTAAGACAACTTCCGCAGGCAAACTGGCCGCGTGGTACCGTGCCCGGAAACTCACCGTGCTGCTTTGCGCTGCGGACACGTTCCGCGCCGCGGCCATTGAGCAGCTTGAAGTCTGGGCCTCACGCAGCGGTGTGGAGATGATCAAGACCCGCCAGGGAGGCGATCCTTCCGCCGCCCTTTACGATGCTTGCGCCGCCGCCAAGGCCCGTAATATCAACGAGTTGATTGTGGACACAGCTGGTCGCCTCCACACAAAAACGGGCCTGATGGACGAACTCGACAAGATGCGCCGCACGGCTGCTCGCCTTGTTCCCGGAGCGCCGCATGAGGTTCTTTTGGTGATGGACGCCACGACCGGCCAGAATGGCCTGCAGCAGGCGCGCCTCTTTACCCAGGCCGCCGGCGTAACGGGAATTATACTCACCAAGCTGGATGGCACGGCGAAGGGGGGCATCGCGGTGGCCATCGCGCGCGAACTGAATCTCCCGGTTCGCTTTGCCGGCGTGGGCGAGCAGATGACAGACCTGCTGGAGTTCTCACCGGCTGAGTTTGTGGATTCGCTACTGGAATAGAATGAACGCCCTGGAGCCAAACTTGGAGCCAAACCTGGATCGCGATCACTACTGGATGCAGCGCGCCCTTGATCTGGCCCGGCGCGGCATTGGGGTGAGTTCGCCCAACCCGGCCGTCGGCTGTGTCATCCTTGATCGGGCTGGTCAGGTAGCCGGTGAGGGATGGCACGAGCATGACCTGCTGGACCACGCCGAGGTTGTCGCTCTCAAAGTCGCCATCCAGCACGCAGGCGAGCGGCTCCGGGGGGGAACGGCCTACGTGACGCTGGAGCCATGCAACCACACCGGACGCACCGGCCCCTGCACTGAGGCGCTGATCGCAGGTGGTTTAGGGCGCGTGGTTGCTGCCACCATCGACCCCAACCCCGCCGTCGCCGGCCACGGAGCCGACCGGCTGCGGGAAGCAGGGATTGAGGTTACGCTGGGCGTTTGCCAGGCCGAGGCGCACCGGCTCAACGAGGGGTTTGCGCGCTGGAGCCAGCACAAGCGCCCTTTGGTGCTGATGAAGGTGGCGATGACGCTGGATGGACGCATCGCTCCGCCGGCCGGACAGCATCCCAAGGGTGTGCCCTATTGGATCACTTGCGAGGCCGCTCGCGCTGCCGTGCAGCCCCTGCGCTGGCAGGCAGACGCTGTACTAACCGGTGTAGATACAGTACTTTCCGACGACCCAATGCTGACTGACCGCAGCGGTTTGCGCCGCCGCCGCCCACTGCTGCGCGTCGTGCTGGACTCGGCGCTGCGGATGCCATTGGATTCGAAAATGGTTGCTTCGGCTCACAGCGATGTGGTTGTTTTCACGGTCTCCAAAGACCAGGCCCGCATCGACGAGCTTCGCAAACACGGCGTCCGGGTTGAAGTTCTGCCGGCGGAGGCGGGACGAGTTCCGCTGGTTAAAGTATTGAATCGATTAGGGGAAGAGGGAATTCTGACCCTGCTGACCGAGACCGGGACGCGGCTGAATACGGCGCTGCTGGCTGGCGGGCTGGTGGACCGCGTGCATCTTTTCGTTTCGCCACAGATCATGGGTTCCGACGCCGTGCCGGCCTTTCGCGGAATGGCGCATCCGATTCCTATGGCAGAGGTTGAGGTGGAGCGCTATGGCAAAGACCTGGGACTGTGTTCGCTGCTCAGGGACCCGTGGGAAAAGCAGGGAATAGGGATCACGGATCACGGGTCAGAGTAAGCCCGCCCTGGCAAGCGAGGCAGTCTTGTGGAAGGCGCGCCACCGTGAGTGGCGTTATATGCGCACGCTACGGTGTGAAAAGTGCAGCGTAGCCGGTGCTGATGTGTTCCGGCAAACGCGTGAAGAATAGTGCATTTTGGCATGTTTTAAGGCCGTTTTAGTGTCTAAAACAGGGCAAAAACGTGCATTTTCGATGCACTTTTACGCACCAAAATGCTGGTTTGGGGTGAGAAAGTGCTAGCATTGATATCAAAGCAACATTGTCACAGTGCAATCTGACGAACGATCCACAATCTCGCCGCCAAGGGAGCGTTTTGGCGCGTTTTAACATACCTCTTGTGCGCGGTTTTCAGCTTTCGGCAATGTCATGGGGCCCTGGACCCCAACCACGCGCCAGAGGCTAGCGGTCAGTTGTCAGTCCCCGCTAAGTCTTAACTGAAAACTGACCACTGACCGCTGCTTCTCGTAAAATAGAACCATGTTCACAGGAATCATCGAACAGACCGGCACGCTGGTGAGCCTGAAGGATACGGGCGGAGTGCGGCGGCTCACTGTCGAGGCTCCTGGACTTGCCGGACGCCTGCGCGAGGGGGATTCGCTGGCCGTTTCCGGCGTATGCCTTACTGCGCTCGACGTGGACCCGAACCTGTTTCACGCTGACCTCGCCCAAGAAACTCTGGATCGCACTTCGCTCGGCTCGCTCAAGCCCGGCGCCAAGGTTAACCTGGAACTGCCGACAGTGGCCGGAAGCCCGCTTGGCGGTCACATTGTGCAGGGGCACGTGGATGGAACCGGCATTCTCACTTCGCTCGATCCGGTGGTCTCGCGATCCAGCCCGCACTTCGATTCCCAGACCACCGACTGGACGCTCAAGGTCGTGGTTCCGGAGAGCATGCGGCCATGGATGGTCCACAAAGGCTCGGTGGCCGTGGAGGGGATCAGCCTGACCATCGCCGGCTTCGACGGCGAGTCGATTATGATAGCCATTCTCCCATTGACCTATTGGCGAACCAACCTTCACACGCTCTCGGCCGGCGCACCGCTAAACGTGGAAGCCGATGTGCTGGTGAAGCTGGCTCATGCGCAACTGCTGGCGGAGAAGCAGCCGGAGTTGAAGCTCACCGAGGCCTGGCTGGTAGCTCAAGGTTACTGATGAGTTAGCGGCGAGTTATGCCGTTTCCGGGCTACAGTTATATAGCTTGCCTCAATATGCTTGTAACTGTTCGAGCGGGAGCCGGACGCGGAAACAGGTTGAGCCGGGCTCAGACTTTACGCCGATGTGGCCGCGATGCTTTCGCACAATGCGCATGGCATTGTCGAGTCCCAGTCCGAGGCCGAGGCCGGGCGGCTTGGTGGTGAAGAATGGCTCGAAGATGCGGTCCTGCAATGCGGGTGGGATTCCGGGACCGGTATCCCAGATTTCAACCAGGAGCATCTCGGCTTCAAGGCGGCATGTGAGGCGCAGTTGGCCGTGGTTTCCGAGCGCGTCGAGCGCGTTTTCCATGAGGGCCGTCCACACCTGGTTGAGTTCGCTGCCATAGGCGCTGATGTGAGGCAAATCCGGTTGATAGTCGCGGACCACCTGGACATTGGTCATGCGCGATTGAAGCATCTGCACGGTTGCGTCAAGGCCAGCCGGCACATCGATTTCGAGAATCGGGGCGCGATCCATGTAGGAGTAGGCCTTGATGGCGCTGATCAGGTCGAAGATGCGGGCTGTGGAGTTGACCAGCGTTTCGGCCGATCGCGCCGAGCGGAGATAGCGGGCAAAGAACTGGAGCGAAACAATGGCCTCGTTGGGACTGAGGATGGTGCGCAGTTCGTCCAAGTCCGCAATGGTAACGCCCTGCTCGGTCAACTGGGGCGCCACCTCCCACGCATTTTCGCAGCCAAGTGTGCCGAGCCAGGCGCGGATGGCCTCCTCATGGGAAATTAAAGTCGTTGCGGATTCTTCGGGCCGGCTAATCCGGTTGAGAATGTTCAGTTCCCAGTTCTCAATTTGTTGGCCTTGTTGCAGGGTCAGGCACAGGTTGATGAAATTGAGCCGGTTCTTGCGCGTGTCGCGGAGTTCGGTTAACAGGCTTGAGGCTGCGCGCTGGGCGGCGGATGCGGGATTGTTTAGCTCATGGGCGAGGTTGCCTGCAAGCTTGCCCAGGGCTGTCAGTTTTTCGGCCTGCTGTTCGATGCGCGTAACCTCGCGCACGCGGTCTAGCAGCGTAGACACCACCCGCTGCGCCATGGACGGTATTGCCGCGAGCATCTCAGGGAAGAGCGATTTATGAATCAGCAGCGCCCACACCGGCGTTACGGCAAAGCCCTGTCCGCCGGAGGTTTTCATCCTGGAGAAGGGCAAGTAGCCGGTCATTTGCCCGGCGCGGCCAATGAACAGCTCCATTGGGCCGCCGCTATGTCGGCGCACGTGAATTTCGCCCTTGAGGATGAGGATCATCCGGTCGGCGATCGTTCCCTCCTCGAAGAGAATTCCGCCCGGCTCAGCCACAACTTCGTGGCCGTGGCGCGCGAGCCAGAGACGGTCTTCGAGGGGTAGGCCGTTGAGCGGCGTGATTCGATCGAGGGCGGCAGCAATGGTTTCAGCGGGCGTGGGACAGGCTGGCGGTGTGAGTACGGGAGAGGCCATCGGCGGAACCTCCGGGGTGCAGATTCAGGATAGCCGATTGCAGGGCTTGCAAATGGCCTTCCTTCGGGCGGCACGGCTATGATGAAAAACGTGAGCCCAGAGGACACAAGGTGAGTGAGTCGATTCGCGGACGGTTGCGCGCGGTCCCGGTGCTGGTATGGATGGTATTGATTGCGCTGGCCCTGCGGCTGGCGGTGATTCCGTTCGATACGATTGAAGACCTGATGGATGCCGACCACATCCACGCATGGGAGCAGGGAAATGTTGCGCGGGCTTTGGTGGCAGGCCATGGCTTTGGCAGCCCATTCTGGTCCAACCAGCCCTCGGCGATCATGCCGCCTGTGTATCCGCTGATTGTGGCTGCCATTTTCCTGGTCTTCGGCGTTCACACCGCGCAATCCATCTTTGCGGTTCATGCTTTAGACTGCCTCGTCAACTCGCTGGCCTGCATTCCCATCGTTCTGGTTGCCGGGCGCAGCTTTGGCGAGCGGGTGGGCAGGTGGGCTGGCTGGGTTTGGGTGTTCTTTCCGTATGGAATCTACTTTGCGGCGGCCTGGGCCTGGTCGACGCATTTGCTGCTGCTGAGCCTTCTTTGGCTGCTCTATCTGGCGCAGGATATGGAGCGTTCTCCCCGGCTGGGATTGTGGGCCGGCTTTGGCCTGCTGGCTGGATTTGCCGGACTGACCGAGCCATCGGTCCTGGTGGTGGTGCCGTTTCTTATGGTGCTGGCCGCGTGGAGGCTTGCCGGTTCGGGGCAGCGCTGGATGGCGCCCGGCGTGGCTGCTGGATTGATGCTGGCCTTTACAATCTCGCCCTGGATGATTCGCGACGCGCTGGTCTTCCATCGCTTTATTCCCATGCGCGACGGCCTGGGCCTGGAATTATGGATGGGCAATAACGGCCGCTCCCTTCACTGGACGAACAACAATATCCACCCGCTGCACGACGCCAAGGAACACGTCGAGTATGACGCCGGCGAGCTGGCCTACATGGACCACAAAGCGCAACAGGCCCGCACCTATATCCACGATCATCCGGGCTGGTATGCGTGGATGTGCGTCCGGCGCGCGCTCTATTTGTGGACCGGATATTGGAGCTTCGACAAGGATTATCTGGCCATGGAGCCGACCGACCCGGAGAACGTTCCGTTCGCCACATGCGTCACGCTCCTCGGGGTTGTCGGACTCTTTTTTGCTTGGCGGCGGAGGCCCTTCGAGGCCATTCGATACGGCGGAGTCCTGTTTCTGTTTCCTCTGATGTACTACTTCATCCATCCGGAAGCATACCGGATGCGGCCCCTCGATCCGCTGCTGGTGATTCTTGGCTGCTACGCGATTGGGATATGGCGTGGGAAAGCCGTTGAAGGCGCGGAACCCGCCGCGGATGCGCCTGCAGCGCGGCTAATAGCGTAGCGCGTCCACGAAGAGATAACCTTCCATGGGCGACTCCGGTTCGAGCGCGCGCTCTTCGCCGATCCATTGGTGATCGCGCGGAGTGGGATAGCCTGAGTGTACCTGCCTCAGCGGGAACAAGCCGGCAATGGCCAAGACCAGAATGGCGGGCTCAATGGGCTGTCGAAAACCAATGATCGAATGCGAAAAGTAGTAGGCAACGGGAAAGACGCCGACGAGCGCCAGATAGGGCAGTCCGGCCGAGGGGTTCATGCGCGAGAAGCGCCGGATGCCCCGCAACATGAGCAGCGTGATGGAGCCTACGAAGACGATGCCTGAGATATTCACGGTTCCGCGTTGCATGTAATCCCGGGAGAAACTCCAGAAGCCGGACCAGAAATAGACGGCGCGCCGGAGCGCGGCGCTTGCAAAGGAAAACGGGTGGCGGCGGACCCATTCGGCAGCGAGTGTGTGCTTCTGAGCCAGGTAGGCTGGTTCGCCCATTTGGAGGAACGCCTGCATTTCAACGGGGTTTGAAGCGGGGCTAGCCGAGGCAGGGTCGGGGCCGGAGCTATCGCCGAAGTTGCCCGCGTAAAACCCTTGCCAGGAGTTGTCCTGAACCGGGCAGAAGGTTCCGACGGCGAGGTAATTGCGGATGGTCCACGGCGCGATGACGGCGGCCGCGGCAGCCAGAGTGAGCGCCCCGTTGAGCAGCCAGAGGCTGCCATAGCGATGCATCTTCCACAGCGCGATTGCGATGAGAAACGGCAGCACGGAGAGCACTGCGGGGTTGGAGAGCGCAGTAAGCCCGTAGAGCAGGCCCCATCCCATCCACGCTGCGGGGTTGGGAGCGTTATGAATACGCTGCGCTATGCAAAAGCAGGTGGTGAAAAGCAGCGCGGTCAACGAATAATCTCCAACGTGGCCGGCGGAAAAATAAATGGAGAGTGGATAAAATGCCCAAGCGGATGCGGCAACCCTTGCTCCCCTCATGCCCAGGGAGTGCTTGGCGCCGAAGTAGATTGGGATGCAGGTGAGCGCCGACAGCAGGCTATTGATGGAGAGAATGGCGAAAGCCGATGTGGATGAATAAATGCCGAAGAGCCAGAAGACGCCTGCGAGAAGGAAGGTATAAAGCGGCGGGGCCATGGCGGTGTGGCCGCTCCATGGAGAAAATGGCGAGGAGAACCCGCGGCCGCTGGCTAGGGAGCGCGCCACATTGCCAACCTCTCCGCCTAAATGCTGAAAGTGCATGTCCGAGCCGGCTATTCCCCGAAAGAGGTAGAAGACAACTGCGAGACGAACGGCGAACGCCACCAGAAACACGAAAGGTACCAGCCAGCGCGAAACTTCCAGTTGCTGAGGATACGCGATTGGAGCAGTGCGAGTGGCCATGTTTTCCGTCTCAAAACAGGGGAGAATTGAGGACAGTCTCGATTGAATCACAAACCGGGGCGAATTTGGGAGAGGTAATGTTTCGGCTAACACGAAAGTAACGTTTCTTATGCAAGCATTTGTGCAAAGTGTGGCGGAATTGGTTGGGATACTGGCTTCGAGACCTGAAGCGCGAATACTCCGGAAGGAAGGAATGAATGGCTGACCAAGCCGGCAGAGGATTCCCTGGGCAATCCCCGGCCAAGTGTTCCGGCAGGCCAGGTTTCTGGGAACTGCGGGACAATTCCAAGAATTGGTAGAGATATTGAGCCGCAATGGGAACGGCTCAGGGGAAGATAGGCAGCCTCCAACCAGGTGCTAACAGCTACTGGCTGGAGGCTGATTTGTTACCGGTTCTTAGCCACTTCCTCAACAGTCACAGGATCGAGGAACGGCATGGCGGCGCGGAGTTCCTTGCCGACAATTTCCACTGGGTGCTTGGCTTCGGCTTCGCGGAAAGCGAGAAACTCTTTGCGGCCGGAGTTCTGGTCGGCCAGGAAGCGCTTGGCGAATGATCCGTCCTGAATCTCCGCGAGAATCTGCTTCATGGCCTTGCGGCTTTCGTCGTTGATGACGCGGGGGCCTGAGACGTAGTCGCCCCACTCGGCGGTGTCGGAGATGGAGTAGCGCATGTAGGCGAGGCCGCCGCGATAGATCAGATCGACGATCAACTTTAACTCGTGCAGGCACTCGAAGTAAGCGCTCTCGGGCTGATAGCCGGCCTCGACCAGAGTCTCAAAGCCAGCCTTTATAAGGGCGCTGACCCCGCCGCAGAGCACGGATTGCTCGCCGAAGAGATCGGTTTCCGTTTCTTCTTTGAATGTGGTTTCAAGCACGCCGGCGCGGGCGCCTCCGATAGCTTTAAGATAGCTGAGATTCAGGGCGTGGGCCGTGCCGGTTGCATCCTGGTGAATGGCGATTAGGCAAGGGACGCCGCCGCCTTCCACGAAGACTTCGCGCACGCGATGACCGGGAGCCTTGGGCGCGGCCATGCCCACGTCGATGCCTTCCGCAGGAACAATGGTCTTGTAATGGATGTTGAATCCGTGCGCGAACAGGAGCAGCTTGCCGGCGGAGAGATTGGGTCCGATCTCTTCGGCATAGAGCTTGGCCGCAGTTTGATCGGGCACCAGAACCATTACCACGTCGGCCCATTTTGTGGCTTCGGCAACGGTAGTTACTTCAAGGCCAGCTTTCTGGGCTTTGGCAATGGACTTGGAGTTGGCGGCCAGGCCAACCTTCACCTCGACGCCGGAGTCCTTGAGGTTGAGGGCGTGGGCGTGGCCCTGTGAGCCGTAGCCGATGATGGCTACCTTCTTTGCCTGAATGAGGGCGAGGTCGGCGTCGTGATCGTAGTAAGTCTTTGCCATGATTTTCTTTTCTTTTCCTTTACGTGGTGAGTTAGTGGTTGATTCAAATTGGTTGAGGCGGCGAAAGTCGGAGGCAGAGTTATTCCGGCTCGACAGCGGCGTCTTGCAACACATACGCAGGCTCGCTGTCCAACTCCGGGTGCTCGGCTGCGCCGGCGTCCATGGCCTTGAGCACGCTGCTGGTGTGGTGACCGCGGCGCATGGTCATCTTTCCGCTGCGGCAGATTTCGAGAATACGTCCGTCGTCTTCGCGCAGCACCTCGATGAGGCCTTCGATCTTGCTTTCGACGCCGGTCATTTCTATCATGAGCGACTCCGACGTCAGGTCGACGATGCGGGCGCGGAAGACCTCGACCAGGTCGAAGATCTGCGAGCGGTTCCTGGGAGTTGCGGCCACCTTGATGAGCGCCAGTTCGCGCGTCACGGCGGGCGCTTTCGCGATGTCGTCCACATCGACAACATTCTCAAGCTTGAACAAACTGGCGCGGACGCGGTTACCGGCCTCAGCGGAGGCATCGCAGACCAGGGTGAGACGCGACAGGCCGGGGCGTTCGCTGCGGCCGACAGTAAGGGAGTTGATATTGATGTTAAGGCGGCGGAAAAGCGAGGCGACGCGGGTAAGCACGCCGGGCAGGTCCTCAACGTAAGCGACGAATGTGTGCAGCATAATGAGCCTCAAGTTCTCAGTTGTAAGTTTTCAGTTGTAAGTTGTCAGTTAACTGCTTTCATTGATCCGCTTCCGAGTCTGAATGCTTTCGGTAACTGACAACTGATCACTTACAACTGACAACTGTCCTACTACTTATCTTCTGGCGATTCCAGCAGCGGATCATGCTCTGGCCGCCGGATCATTTCGTGGAGCGATGCGCCGACAGGGATCATCGGGTACACCGACTCTTCCTTTTCGACCATGAAGTTGAGCAGGAACGCACCCTTTGCCGAGCGGGCTTGCTCGACTGCGCCTGCCACTTCGGCGCGCGTGCGGACAGCGAGCCCGCGAATGCCGTGAGCGTCGGCCAGCTTTACAAAATCGGGGCTCACCAGCGGAGTGGCTTCGTAGTTGCGCTCGTAAAAAAACTCCTGCCACTGACGAACCATTCCCAGATAACCGTTGTTGATGATGGCAATGTTGATCTTGATGTCTTCCTGCACGATGGTGGAAAGCTCGGCGGCGGTCATTTGAAAGCCGCCATCGCCGGCGACCACCCAGACTTCCTCGTTGGGCCGCGCAAATTTTGCGCCAATGGCCGCGGGCAAAGCAAAGCCCATGGTGCCGAGTCCGCCTGAAGTGATGAGCGTGCGGGGATGCTCGTGGCGAAAATACTGCGCTTCCCACATCTGGTGCTGGCCCACGTCGGTAACCACGATGGCGTTGCCGCCCGTGATGCGCCACAGGTCGTGCATGACGTGAGCCGCGTACAGGTGGCCCAGGTCGGGCAGGTTCTTGATATCGCGCACTGCCGCCGCGCCCTTGATGTTGTCGAGGGCCTTGAGCCAGGCTGCGCCGTCGCGGCCTGCAATGCGGGGCAGCAACTGCTCCAGCACCTCGCGCAGATCGCCGACTAAAGCAACATCGACCTTGACGTTTTTATTGATCTCGGCTGGGTCCACTTCGATGTGAATCTTCTTTGCCTTGGTTGCGTAGGTGGCCAGCGTGCCGGTGACGCGGTCGTCGAAGCGCATGCCGCAGGCGATAAGCAAATCGGCTTCCTGAATAGCATGATTGACCCAGGCCTCGCCGTGCATGCCCATCATGCCGAGGTTGAGCGGGTGCGAAGCAGGAAATGCGCCAAGGCCAAGCAGGGTGAGGCCAACGGGGATTTGCGCGCGCTCAGCAAGCGTGCGCACCTGCTCCATTGCTCCGGACTCCGAAACGCCGTGGCCGGCTAGGATGACGGGCCGCTTGGCGTTACGAATGAGTTCGGCAGCTTGCGCAAGGTCGGGCTCGTCCACGTGAAGCATGGGGTGAGGACGATATGGGCGCGGCTTGGCGGCGGCAAAGTCGAAAATGGCAGTGCCTTGTTGCGCGTCTTTCGTGATGTCGACGAGCACGGGCCCGGGACGGCCCGCTTGTGCAATTTTGAAGGCGCTGCGGATGGCGGCGGCAATGTCTTCGGTGCGGTTGACGAGGAAGTTGTGCTTGGTCACGGGCAGGGTGATGCCGGTGATGTCCACTTCCTGAAACGCATCGGTGCCGAGAATTTTCGACGAGACGTTGCCGGTGATGCACACGATGGGAATGGAGTCCAGCATGGCGGTGGCAATGCCGGTGACGAGATTTGTTGCGCCGGGGCCGCTGGTGGCAATGGCAACGCCGACCTTGCCGGAGGCGCGCGCGTAGCCGTCGGCCATGTGCGATGCGCCCTGCTCGTGGCGAACCAATACGTGATGAATTGGAAACTTGCGCAGCGCGTCATAGACCGGCAGGATGGCTCCGCCGGGATAGCCGAATACGGTCGATACTCCCTCGCCTACCAGCGTGGCCCACACGATTTCCGCGCCAGTGAGGCGGGTGGGTGTAGTGAGGTGGGCATTCGCGGCTTGCGTACTTTCAGTGGTTCCCATGGATAACTCCTTTGAGCTTCTAGTTTTTAGCTCCTAGCTTGTTCCCCGATAACTTCAATCTTCTTCAGTCGCTTCACGTTCTTGGCTCTTAGCTAGAGGCTATAAGCTAAGAGCTATTGGCTGCCTTTTACGTTGTTGCACCCTCGGATGCGCTGGTTACGCGGTCAACATATTTGCGGAAGACGCCTTTGGGCCAACGGAGAGCCGGAGGTGTGAAACCCTTGAGGCGCGCGGCGATTTCTTCCTCGCTGACTTCGAGCGTGAGCTTGCGGTTTGGAATGTCGAAGTGGATGATGTCGCCTTCGCGGACAGCCGCGATGGGTCCTCCGACGAAAGCTTCGGGCGCGACATGTCCGGCGGTGAAACCTCGTGTTGCGCCACTGAAACGGCCGTCGGTGAGCAGAGCCACGTGTGCGCTCAGTTCCGCATTCGACGAGACGGCCGCGGTGACTTGCAGCATCTCTCTCATGCCGGGACCGCCCTTGGGGCCTTCATAGCGGATCACAAGCACGTCGCCCGGCTTGATCTGTGCGGATTGGACAGCGGCAAAACAGTCTTCCTCGCATTCGAAGACGCGGGCGGGGCCGCGATGGTCGACACGATTGGCTGCGGCTATCTTCATCACGCAGCCATCCGGAGCCAGGTTGCCTTTGAGGATGACCAGGCCGCCGGTGGGCTTGATGGGATCTTCAAAGGTGCGAATGACGACCTGGCCCGGGGTTTCATTAGCGAGAGCGGCTTCTTCGGCGAGTGTTTTGCCGCTGATGGTGAGAGTGCTTCCATCGGCGTGACCTGCTTCGATAAGGCGCTTGGCCAGCAGACGAGAGCCGCCGGCAGCCTGGTAGTCGGATGCGACATACTTGCCGGCTGGAGTTAGATCGCAGATGAAGGGCGTGCGCCTGGAGATAACATCGAAGTCGTCAATGGATAACTCGATGCCCATCTCGCGCGCGATAGCCAGCATGTGGAGAACGGCGTTCGTTGAACCGCCGCTTGCGGCCACGCTGGCGATAGTATTCTCGATTGATTTGCGAGTGATGATCTGCGAGGGGCGGCGGTTGGCGCGGACGGCGTCCATGAGAATGTGGCCGGCTTCTCGCGTTGCCGCGGGCTTGTCTTTGGATGTGGCGGGGACGCCGGAAAGATAGATGGGTGAGATGCCGAGAATTTCTCCCGACATGGCCATGGTGTTGGCGGTGAATTGGCCGCCGCAAGCGCCCGCGCCAGGACATGCGTTGGCTTCGAGCGCTTCAAGGCTCGCGTCGTCGATGCGGCCTGCGGCGTGCGAGCCAATGCCCTCGAAAACATTCTGAATGGTGATGTCGATTCCATTCAGTTTGCCGGGAGCGATTGATCCTCCGTAGAGCATCATGCCAGGAATGTCAAGACGGCAAAGGGCCATGATGATGCCGGGCATGTTCTTGTCGCATCCGCCGATGCCGACGAGGCCGTCAAAGAGATTGCCGCGGGCGACTAACTCAATGCTGTCGGCGATGACTTCGCGGCTGACCAGCGAGGCCTTCATGCCCTGCGTGCCCATGGTGATGCCGTCGTGGATGGTGATAGTGTTGAACTCCATGGGCGTGCCGCCGGCTTCGCGGATGCCTTGCTTGAGGGCTTCGGCGATGTCGCGAAGATGCACGTTGCAGGTGCCGATCTCGGTCCATGTGTTGGCGACGCCGATGATGGGCTTGTGCAGATCTTCTCTCGCGAAGCCTGCTCCGCGCAGATAGGAACGCGCGGCCGCACGGCTGGGGCCTTCGGTTAACGGGATGCTTTGACGCTTGCCTTCGATGGTCATTTGCTCTCTTTGTTCGCTAGTGGTCAGTTGTCAGTGGTCAGAGATCAGCTATTTGGCTTTCAGCCAGGTCGCGTGGTCGTGTTGCGATTCAAATTTGTCGAGTGCTGGTTCGTGACGGAGAGTGAGGCCGATGTCGTCGAGGCCTTCGATGAGGCAGAACTTGCGGAAGGGGTCTACCTCAAAGGTTGCGTGAAAGCCGTGGGTATCTGTGACTGTCTGCGCTTCAAGCGAGACGGTGAGTTGGTAGTTGGAAATTGTTTTGGCGTTTGTGAGAAGCTCGGCGACCTGCTCTTCGCTGAGGCGCACGAGCACGATCCCATTCTTGCCGGCGTTGGAAAAAAAGATGTCTGCGAACGTCGGCGCGATGACGGCGCGGAAGCCGTAATCGCTGAGCGCCCACGCGGCATGCTCGCGGCTGGAGCCACATGCGAAGTTCTTGCCTGCGATGAGTATTTGAGCGCCACTGTAGCGCGGGTTGTTCAACTCGAACTCCGGGTTAGGATCTCCGGATGCGGTGCGGCGCCAGTCGAAGAACAAAAACTCGCCGTAGCCGGTGCGCTCAATGCGCTTGAGAAATTGCTTTGGAATGATCTGGTCGGTATCGACGTTGGTGCGGTCGAGTGGCGCGGCCAGAGATGTAAGTGTGCGAAACGGTTCCATCAGGCTGTTACCTCTTCATGAACGTGCCAGTTGCGGATGTCGACGAAGTGCCCGGCGATGGCGGCTGCGGCGGCCATCTCGGGGCTGACTAAATGAGTGCGGCCACCGCGTCCCTGGCGGCCTTCAAAGTTGCGGTTGGAGGTCGAAGCGCATCGCTCGCCGGGGGAAAGTATGTCAGGATTCATGCCCAGGCACATGGAACAGCCCGGTTCGCGCCAGTCGAAACCTGCTTCAATGAAAATGCGGTCGAGCCCCTCGGCCTCGGCTGCAGCCTTGACGGCTTGCGAGCCGGGAACGACCATGGCGCCGACGTGACTCGAGACTTTGTAGCCGGCGGCGATGCGGGCTGCGGCGCGCAGATCTTCCAAGCGGCCGTTGGTGCAGGATCCAATAAAGACTCGGTCGATTAAAACATCTTCAAGCGGTGTGCCGGCGGTGAGGCCCATGTATTCGAGGGCGCGCTCGAGGCCTTTGCGGTCCTGTTCGTTGGATGCGGCTGCGGGGTCGGGCACGGAGGAAGTGATGGGCGCGACCATGCCGGGGCTGGTGCCCCAACTGACATACGGAACCAGCGTTGCCGCATCGATGACTAACTCGCGATCGAACGTTGCGCCGGGGTCGGTGGGGAGTTTGCTCCACTCGGCTATGGCTTCGCCCCATGCAGCGCCCGTGGGCGAAAAGCGGCGTCCCTTGAGATATGCGAAGGTTGTTTCGTCGGGAGCGATCATTCCGGCGCGCGCGCCCGCTTCGATGCTCATGTTGCATACGGTCATGCGGCCTTCCATGGAGAGGGCACGAATGGCGGAGCCCGCATATTCGATTACGCATCCTGTTGCGCCGTCGGTGCCGATCTGGCCGATGATGGCGAGGATGATGTCCTTGGCCGTGACGCCGCGCGGCAACTCGCCTTCGACCGCGATACGAAAGGTCTTTGGCTTGGATTGCGGCAGAGTCTGTGTGGCCAGAACGTGCTCCACTTCGCTGGTGCCGATGCCGAATGCGAGCGCCCCGAATGCGCCGTGTGTGCTGGTGTGCGAATCGCCGCAGACGATGGTCATGCCAGGCTTGGTGATACCCAGCTCGGGGCCGATGACGTGGACGATGCCTTGCTCACGCGAGTTTACGTCGTAAAGCTCGACGCCGAAATCTGCGCAGTTTTTGCGCAGCGTGGCAATCTGCGTGGCCGCGACCTGATCGAGAATGTTGAGGCGACCCTCAAGGGTTGTGGGGACATTGTGATCGACCGTTGCAATGGTGCGATCGGGACGGCGGACCTTGCGGCCGGCCAAACGCAGGCCCTCAAACGCTTGCGGCGAGGTGACCTCGTGAACCAGTTGCAGGTCGACATAGAGGATCGTCGGCTCGCCTGCCGGCTCGACGACAACGTGCTGCTGCCAGACTTTTTCGAATAGCGTTTTTGGTTCGAAACA